>Ga0302140_10000768_pt1 | contig 42108 bp, 32 predicted proteins | sample I_Bog_E1_1_FD_202095 | JGI IMG/M metagenome (GOLD analysis project Ga0302140, IMG submission 202095) | Peat permafrost microbial communities from Stordalen Mire near Abisko, Sweden - I_Bog_E1_1 | ecosystem: Environmental > Terrestrial > Soil > Wetlands > Peat | place: Sweden: Abisko, Stordalen...
ACCTGCCGCCGATCCTTGAGAGAATGGGCATGTTCGATGCGGATCTCCAACGTGAGTTGAGCAATCGACATAATAGGTTAGCCAGCGAATTTGGCGAGTTGCGCGGCACTTGGCTTGGGCGTAAACAGACTGATGATGATCATGGCTGCAACGGCAGCGAAGAGCGCGGGGAAAATGGCGTCCCGCTGGGAGATGATCTGCGGGAAGACTGTTTTGACGCCTGGGATATCCCAGGCGAGCGTGACGACAGTGCCCGCCCCGATTGCGGCGACTGCCCCCCATGCCGTTACGCGCTTGGAATAGAACGCTGCAAGCACGACGGGCGTGAGTGCGGCGGAATAGATGGTGTAGGCGTAGAGCATCTTCTCGAGGATACTTTGCGCATAGATTGCCTGATACAGAGCCCATATTCCCAGCACGACGACGGCAAGCCGGGAGATGATCAGCACTCGCTTGTTCGATGCACCCGGTGCGATGTAGCGCACGAATACGTCGTTGACCAGGTTGGTTGCAGGGGAAAACAGGTAGTTCGATGCAGTCGATATTACTTTGGCGAAGACTGCTCCGAGCAGGAGGGCGCCCATCAGCGCTGGCAACCCATGTCGGGCCGTGTAGGGAATGATTTCATACGGGTGAAGTGAGACTTCGCCGGTCGGATACAGAGCTGATCCGAAGACGGCGATGGCGACGATGAGAGTCTCCAGCAGGAGGGTACCGAGAATCCATCCAATAACGGAGTTACGCGCGTCCTTTTCGGACCTAGCTGAGAAGAACTTCTGGTACATGACCTGGTTGCCGAGCATGAGGAGCATAGTCGGCACCAGGAATTCGAGTGCCCGAACGAGCGTGAGGTTTCCAAGGACTTCAAAGTGTGTCGGCGGGAGTGCGGCGTGGAGACCGGTCCAACCGCCGGCCTTGAAGAACAACAGTGGGGCGGCGATGATGCAGGTGACTGTGACCAGGGAACCGATTGCCACATCCATGTACGCTACGGAAGACATTCCTGCCAGAGCGGTAGAGACGATGACGAAGGCCGCGATCAGATAGGTGCCTAGCTCCGGCGTGACTGTATCCGGAAAGATCAGGTGCAGCACATTGCCGCCGCCTTTGAACTGGTAGCTGGTGATGCCTACATAGGCAAAGAGAATGGCGATCGTGCCGAGAACGCGTGCCGTCTGGTTATAGCGTGCTTCAAGGAGGTCGGGGAGCGTGAACTGGGCGAACTTGCGGGCTCGCGGAGCGATGAAGTAAATCAGCAGCAGTCCCAGCCATCCCCCGGCGGGCTGCCACAGGGCGGCAAAGCCGTTGCGGTAGGCATTTTCCGCTCCGGCAAAGAGCGATCCTGCTCCAATCCACGAGGTAAGGAGGGTGAGTACGAGGACTGCTGCAGGCAGAGAGCGCCCGGCAACGAGATAGTCGGCCTTGGTTTTGACCAGAGAAGCGCGAAAGAGCGAAACGCCCATGAGCATGACAGCGATGACCACAAGCAAAATGACGTAAAGCGACGACATGGGCAGATTTCCCTCACGGAAAAGGAACTATGGATTGCTCGCAGTGTAACGGATGAGGAAGAGTTGAGCTATTCTGCCGGGATATTCAGAGCTGCTCGAACCTTGTCGGAGCTGATCCCTCCCAGTAAAAATGCCTTGTTCTTCGAGGACTCTCCGGAGACGAGTTCAATCGAAGATCTCGGGATTCCGAGGGTCTTGGCGAGGAAGGCTATGAGTGCTTCGTTAGCTCGACCATCGATCGGCGGAGCCTGAACGGCAACCTTCAGCGCAGCTGAATCTCCGTCTCCATAAATACCTGTGATGGCCGTTTTTCTTGCCCCAGGCTGGGCGCGGACTGCGAGGGTACAGCCGGTCGCCGTCTCGCGAATCATGCTGTCAATTTGTGCGGATATTCGCGCTGGCCGAATAGGGCTGTGCCGACACGGATACGAGTTGCACCCTCGGCAATCGCCAGGGGGAAATCGCCGCTCATACCCATTGAAAGAATGGGGAGATCCAATCTGGGATGAGTGGCGCTGATCGCGTCACGCAACAGACGCAGATCGCGGAAGCAGGCGCGAGTCTCGTCTTCCGGAACGTCCAGAGGAGCGATGGTCATCAGGCCCTCGACGTGGAGATTGGAAAGATCCGGCAGCCGTTCCAGCAGTTCATCCAAATCAGCCGAACCGGGGGCGATTCCAGCCTTGCTTTCTTCATGGCTCAACTTGATCTCGAGCAGCACAGACAGGCGCTTACCGAGTTTGCCTGCAGCTTCGTCAAGCTTTTCGGCGAGTTTGAGCGAGTCGAGTGTATCTATGCCGTCGAAGACTTCTACAGCTTTGGCTGCTTTATTGGATTGCAGGTGGCCGATGAGGTGGACGCTCATCTGGCTGCGGACGCCAGTAGGCAATTCTGCGGACTTGGCTGCGAACTCCTGCACGCGATTCTCGCCGAAGAGTCTTAGTCCAAGCCTGAATGCTTCGGACAGCGACTCCACAGGATGCGTCTTGGAAACAGCAACCATTTCCACTTCTTCGCGCGGCCGGCCTGCGTTGCGGCTGGCCGTCGCGATGGCTTCTTCAAGCGTGGATAGATTTTCCTCTAGCGACAAGACAGTTCCTCAGTGCCCGTGTTCTTCAAGGAACTTCTCGGCTTCCAGTGCGGCCATGCAGCCTGTACCTGCCGCCGTAATTGCCTGACGGTAGCGACGGTCCTGCACATCCCCGCAGGCATAGACTCCTGGAACCTTGGTGTGGACATTGTCCCTGGTCACGATGTAGCCATCTTCGTCCAGATCAATCTGGTTATGGAACATCTTGGCGTTAGGCTCGTGGCCTATTCCAAGAAAGAATCCCGTGACAGGCAAAACGGTCTTTTCGTTGGTCTTCACGTTACGCAGATGAAGTCCCCTGACAGACTTCTCTTCGACGCCAAGTACTTCGTCTACAACCGTATTGGTCAGGATCTCGATCTTGGGGTTGGCCAGGGTGCGCTCGAGCATGACCTTGGAGGCGCGGAAGTTCTCGCGGCGATGGATGAGATAGACCTTGCTGGCAAAACGGGTCAGGAAAAGGGCTTCTTCCATGGCCGTATCGCCACCACCAACAACGGCAATGTCGTGGCCGTTGAAGAAGAATCCATCACATGTCGCGCAGCTGGAAACGCCATGGCCGATGAGCGCCTGTTCACTGGGAAGGCCAAGCCAGCGCGCGCTGGCGCCGGACGCAATGATGAGGGTGCGGGCGCCGATTTCGCCATGCGATGTCCTTAAGCGAAAGGGATGCACATTGAGATCTACTGAAACCAGATGGCTCATTTTGAACTCGGCACCAAAGCGCGCAGCCTGTTTCTTCATGTTTTCAATGAGTTCCGGGCCTTGGATACCGTCTGGCCAACCGGGGAAATTCTCAACCATGGTGGTGATGGAGAGTTGACCGCCGGGTTCATGACCTTCCAGTACGAGTGGCTTCAGGTTGGCGCGTGCGGTATAGATGGCGGCAGTCAGGCCTGCGCAGCCAGATCCAAGAATGACAGTATCGCGAATCTCTTCCATTGTTGTTTTCCCTGTTGCTTGAAGCAAATCCAATTGGTTTGAGCAGACTTACCGATTGTATCGGACCGTTTACGCCACTTGCTTACGGCAACCCCTTTTCGGCAGCCAGGATTTCCTGATTGCTTTCTATTCGATGCTCAAGACATTGATTCGACCCATAGACGCATTGACCATCGACCCGTGGTCCGACCGTCCTGACCGGTCGGCGACGGGGCGAATCAACTCATGCACAATGAGACATGCTTTCTGCGTCGAAGTGGAACCAAAAATCGAGCCTGGCTGGAAGACCAACCTGTCCCCGGCTGGACGGGGTGGACCTGCTCCGGGGACTGGCAATCTTTTATGTCCTGATGAACCACATCAACATGCAGCTTCTATTTGCCAAAGTACCGTACACGGCTGGCATGCCCAGGCAACTGGCGGTCTCGCTGGTGTGGAGCGGGCAGTTTGGTGTGCAGATATTCTTTGCAATTTCGGGATTCCTGATCACGTCGACCACGCTGCGACGTTGGGGCTCGCTCTCTGAGACAGATTTGGGAGGGTTCTATCGCATTCGCTTTGCGCGGATTGCTCCCCTCCTACTTTTGCTGCTAGCAATCTTGAGTGGTCTGCATCTGGCGGGCGTGAAGCACTTCGTTGTATCGCAGGAGACAGGCGGATTGGGCCGGGCATTGCTCGCTGCGCTGACCTTCCACATCAACTACCTCGAAGCGACCCGCGGGTATCTGCCTGGAAACTGGGACATCCTCTGGTCACTCTCCGTGGAAGAGATGTTCTACATCTTTTTCCCCTTGATAGCCAGGTATGTGAGTCGGTTGAAGCTGGTGGTGCCCGTGCTGGCCGCCTTCGTTATCATTGGACCGTTTGCGCGGAGCGATGCGTTCCGGCACAATCCCGTCTGGTATGAATACTCCTACCTGGGGGGAATGGACGCTATTGCACTGGGTTGCCTGACTGCCCTATCACTGGCCCGCGTGGAACTCTCGCACAAGATGCAATGGGCCGTGGGATCTGCAGGCGCCGTGGCAATGGCTTTCATTCTGGGCCTCTCTGTGCAGGCTCACAAGTTAGGGCTCGGCAGGAACGGGTTGGATATGACGATCCTGGCCGTCGGAGCCTGCATGGTGATTGCGGTCGCAGCTCAGAGCGGGTGGCGGAGTCCAAGACTGCTGGCTCCCATACTGAAAATCGGGCAGCGCAGCTATGAAATTTACCTGACGCACATGTTTGTCGTTCTGGGTGTGTTTCAGTTCTTTCTGATGATGGGCAAGCCGATGTGGCTGGTTCCCGTGCTTTTTGCCACGATGATCGTGGTGACTGGCATCTTAGGAGAACTGGTTGCGCGCTTCTACTCTGAACCGATGAATCGCCGCCTCCGAAAGCGAGGCGAACTGAAGACGCTCTCTGCCACACCTGTTTAGCGGTAACATTGCCTCATGGCTAATCTCACACTTATCTACGGTCTGCGGCTGTTGCCCGAGGGCGAAGTCGCCCAGGTGCAGGACGCCACGCTCAAACTCGCCAACGGACACGAAGCTCATGTCACAATGCATGTGCTGGAAGGAACTCGCGAGGAAATCGAAGGCCAGTTGCGGATGAGCATCGACGCTTTCTTCGACTTCTATCCAGAGATATAAATCGCCCTGCATTCGGCGCGCCGGGTTCTCCGCGTTGCCAGCTTCCCGCAAGTACTCTAGCCCCGGCAATCTTTGCCGATGAGCAGTCTGTGGAGTTGTACGGTTCTTGCAGGATATCGCGCAAGACGGTGCACCTCCCCAGATTTCATTTGCGAAGGTCTTTCCTGTGGCATTGGCGATATTCCCGACCTCAAAGCCCAGACTCTTTTCTTTTGTATTGGTTCTCTCTGCTTCGCAAATTGCGTTGGCTGGAGGGCCTAAGTTTGTCGCTGGCGTGAACTATTTCAACCCAGCAGTGGTGGGTCAGGCTGTTCACTGGTCAAACGGCCAAGTGAACTATTTTGTGGACCAGGGCCCGCTGAATAGCGAAATAGACAATCAGACTGCGAAAGCGATGGTGGATGCGGCAGCTGCTATCTGGACGGCAGCGCCGACGGCAGCGGTCAACCTCATTGATGCGGGCAATCTTGCTGAGGATGTGAGCGGGGCAAATGTTGTTCCGGGGACGCTCTTTGTGAGTGAAGGAATGTCGTCCATTGCTCAGCCAATGGACGTTACCTCAAGCGCAACGAATACAGCAGTGGGAGTAATTTTTGACGCTGATGGATCGGTGATTGACGCTCTAGGAGGCGCTGGAGCCAGCGAGCCTGACAACTGTTCACAGAACGGAGTGTTTGTCTGGATAGACAACTTCAATCCGGACGCGACACTCACACATGGCATCATCCTGCTCAATGGGTTGTGCGCAACGAGTCCCAACCTGGTGTTGATGATGAGCTACCAGCTAGAACGGGCATTTGGGCGAATTCTAGGACTGGATTTTTCTCAAGTGAACATCGGGGCTCAAACTCCCGGTAACACCGAGCCGAATGGGACGCTTGGGTGGCCGGTGATGCAGCCTTTGAGCGGTGATTGTGGTCCATTGGGAGGAAGCTGCATCCCAAGTCCAGGCACACTTCGGTGGGATGACATTGCCGCTCTCAATCGGATTTACCCGGTAACTGCGGCTAATCAACCAAGTTTCCTTGGGAAACTGATCACCTCCGTTAATACTGTTTCCATCCAAGGTACGGTCGCTTTCCGGAACGGGACGGGGATGCAGGGAGTTAATGTGGTTGCCCGACCGCTCGATTCCAATGGAGATCCACTCTATCAATACACGACGACTTTTGTATCTGGCGGATATTTCGCCGGGAACCACGGGAATCCGGTGACAGGCTGGACGGATCTGAATGGCAATCCCCTGGATGAGTTCGGCAGCGATGACCAAAAACTGCAGGGATACTTTGATCTAAGCGGAATACCCCTCCCCCCGGGTACTGTCTCTGCAAATTACCAGGTCACGTTCGAGGCGATAAGCCCACTTTTCATCGATGCGTCTTCTGTCGGACCTTATGTGATGGGCGCACCCGCACCTTCCGGCACAATGCCGACGTTGCTTGTCAGCGGCATGAGTGCGGGAAGCACTAGAACGCTGAATATTAAGATTGCGAACTCGGCAGCAGAGTTGGACGATCCTGATATTCCAACTGCGGGGATTGTGAGTCAGGTGACAAGTGGCACGGCGAAGAATTTGCGCGCCGCCGTAATTGATATTGAGGGCGCGCCCCAGACTTTACCCAGCAGCGGTATTTGGACCAGTCGTCTCGGGCTGGTCGGGCAAACGGATTGGTTCACGTTGCCGGTGCGTGGCAATCGAATCTTTACCGTCGTCACCCAAGCCTTAAATGAATCTGGAGTTCCTACTGGATCCAAGGCTATGCCTGCGCTGGGGGTTTGGGACGGATACGACCAGGTTGGCACCGCAGCGGTGGGATTCGCCGGGGCTGAAAACGGATTTGCACCTGGCGAAACATGGCTTCAGGTCGCCACCTCCGGGAACGACATTGTGCGTCTGGCCGTGTCGGATCAACGCGGGGATGGCCGTCCGGACTACACCTACCGCGGATGGATCCTCTATGCAGATTCGGTGACACCGGTGCGCCTACCGGTCAGCGGCGGGAATATTGACATTCGCGGCATGGGATTTCGCAGTGGCGATACCGTCAAGGTTGGAGGGGTAGCGGCCACGGTAACGAGCATTTTTCCCAATGAGATTTCTGCTGTGGTTCCGCCAGCGGCCAAAGGGGCTTCCGGCTCGCTGGATGTTGAAGTTGATGATTTACCCCTTTTTACTGCGTCTGCAGTCATCCCGGGCGGCATTAGTTTCGATGCTGCTACGAGCGATGCGTTGTCCGTTGTGACGGAGCCAGCGAACCAGGTTCCGCTGAATGTGCCGCAGCCTTTTTCTGTTCTCGCGAAATCTCCAAATGGAAGTAGGGCCGGAGGAATCACAGTTCTCTACACCGTTACAAGCGGCGCAGCTACCCTGGGATGCGGGCTGGCGACATGTCCTGTAACTACAACCGGGGATGGCCGGGCATCGATGATGGTCGCCGCGACCAATAGCTCCATTTCGATTGTTACTGCCTCTTTGACCAATGGAGAGAGCTTACAGGCGCATTTCTACGGCGGCCCTGCAGCGGTGCTGACGTCGATCACTCCTATGCTCTACGCCGCTGCCGGAGGTTCGATTAGCTGGCCAGTTCAGGCGCTGGTTTTGAGCGGAGGGACGGCTTCATCCGGACAGTCTGTGACGTGGAATAGCGCGTCGGGGATTGTAGCGCCTGCCGCCGCGTCCACTACCAACACAGAGGGGATTGCTTCCGCAACACTCAGCGTCGGGCCTCTGGCGGAGGCGCAGACGGCGACTACTTCAGCTTGCCTGAGTGGTAGTAGCCAGTGCGCCAGCTTTAATGTCTTTGGCTCGAGGCCCGAGTATGCCAGTCTGGCGGCAGTCTCTGGTACGCAGCAGAGTATTTCTCTCACGTACGCAGCTTTGCCTGTCACGATGAGATTGCTGGATATGAATGGAAATGCGATGGCGGGAGGAACGGTTACGGTGCACCAGGCGCTGTATTCGTGGACTTCCCCGTGCCCGCCTCACGGGCGTTGCGCTCAGCCCCAATTACTGGCGACGAAGATAACGACGGTCAATTCAGCGATCGATGGGAGCGTGACAATTACACCGCTCACGATTGCGGGCCAGGCGACCACACTCCTCGGAATTGCTACGACCGGCAACACGGGCAGCCTTACTTTTTCAGTCGACCAACACCCGTGAAGCGGGTGCTAAGTAGGCCACGCGAATAGGCTACTGAGGGCTTTCGCGCGAATTTTGCAAGCGAAAATGTGATGATGGAGGACGGAAGGTCGATACTTTTGGCAGTCGATGGCATCTCACAAGGTGGGGGAAGACCATCTTCATGAATGAAACGAATGCCAAAAATCCAGTTGAGCCCGGACGACGGCCTCGGGTTGTAATCGTCGGTGGAGGATTTGCTGGGATCAACGCGGCCCTGCAGTTAGGTAAGCTGCCGGTTGACGTAACAGTCGTCGACAGGCGCAATCACCATACCTTTCAGCCACTGCTCTACCAGGTGGCGTTGGCAGTTTTGTCGCCCGCCCAGATTGCGCAGCCTATTCGAACAATCCTGAAGAAAAATGCCAATACCGAAGTTCTGATGGATGAAGTTGTAGGAATAGAGACATCACATCCGACCGCTGCCGGACAACTTCAATTATCCAGTGGGACTATTCTCCCCTACGATTATTTGATTCTGGCTACGGGCGCCACCCATTCATATTTTGGGCACGACGACTGGCGGCAATTTGCTCCCGGCCTCAAAACAGTCGAGGATGCTACCGAAATTCGCCGCCGTGTGCTGCTGGCGTTTGAGCTTGCGGAGCGCCATATGCTGGAGCATGGGTGGCATCCGCCGCTGGACTTTGTCATTATCGGTGGCGGACCGACGGGAGTTGAGCTTGCCGGTGCGGTCTCAGACATCGCACGTCTCTATATGAAGAGCGATTTCCGCCATATTGACCCTTCGAAAGCCCGGGTATTAGTGATTGAGGGATCGCCCCGAATTCTGGCCAGCTTTCCGCCTGACCTTTCCCAGAAGGCTGAAGATCAACTCAAGGCCCTCGGTGTCGAGGTCTGGACGAATAAACACGTTACCGAAGTTGGCGCTGGCTACGTCAAGGTGGGCGAAGAGCGCATTGAAGCGGTCGTAATTCTGTGGGCGGCGGGTGTGCAGGCCTCTCCCCTAGGCAAAATGCTGGGTGTTCCTCTGGATCGACGCGGTGGGGTTTTCGTGAACGACCAGTTGAATCCAGAGGGTTTACCCAAGGTTTTTGTATGTGGAGACTTGGCGCACTTCGAACAGGACGGTCGACCGGTACCGGGTGTCGCGCAGCCCGCGATGCAGATGGGGAGATTTGCCGCCAAGGCTATCGGAGCCGATCTGGCTGGGACGCTGAGGGGCAAGTTCCGCTACTTCGACAAGGGGGATATGGCGACTATTGGCCGTCTTGCTGCCGTTGCGAAGATTGAATGGCCGTTCAAGGCGCACTGGGGCGGATTCATGGCCTGGGTGACGTGGCTGGTGGTACATATCTACTTCTTGATCGGCTTTCGGAACCGGATCACGATTTTTGCTACCTGGGCATGGACCTACTTCACTTTCAGCGACGGCGCCCGGCTAATTACCGGAGACCAGCACTTGGCCGGGTGGGAAGAGGCAACACTGGGGACCGCCCACAATCCAGCACACAAACCCATGCCAGAGCCTGCAAATCGTCCGTAGGAACCGGCCATAGTAAGCTGGAGAAGCGATGCTCGACCTGGGATTTGTACGAAACAACCTGCCGTTGGTAGAAGAGAAGCTGCGTGCGCGCGGCGCCGACCCCGTTGCGCTACTAGGCGATTTTCACTCGCTGGACGGACGCCGTCGCGAGGCGATTACACAGTCAGAGCAATGGAAAGCCAAGCGCAACGAGCTTAGCCAGCAAGTAGCTGTGCTGAAGCGCTCCGGGCAGGACGCAACCGCCGTAATGGAAGAAACCAAGGCGCTCAAAGACAAGCTGGACGCATTGGATACGACTGCCACAGCCCTGGATGAGGAGATGCGTCAGGCACTTGCCCGCATTCCTAATCTGACCCGCGACGAAGTTCCGGTTGGGCGCTCAGAGGTTGAAAATGTCGAGGTTGGAAGCTGGGGCGTCAAACGCGCTTTCGAGTTCACTCCAAGACCACATTGGGAGATCGGTGAAGCACTGGGTATTCTGGACCTGGAGCGAGCGGCCAAGCTGAGCGGAGCGCGGTTCGCGGTGTACAAGGGCGCGGGCGCACGGCTGGAGCGGGCATTGATCAACTTCATGCTCAATCAACACACAGAGGCACACGGCTATACGGAAGTGCTGCCACCGTTCATGGTTAACAGCAAGTCGCTTTTCGGCACCGGGCAGTTGCCCAAGTTTGCTGAAGATCTCTTCCGCTGCGAGGATGGCACGGCGTTCGTTCCTGGGGAATATCGGGACAACGATCACTGGCTGATCCCAACGGCCGAGGTGCCAGTCACCAATCTGTATCGGGACGAAATACTGGAAGATGCCAAGCTGCCGATCAGCCTGACGGCCTATACTCCCTGCTTTAGAGCTGAGGCGGGTACGTACGGCAAAGATGTCCGAGGCATCATTCGTCAGCACCAGTTCCAGAAGGTGGAGTTGGTGAAGTTCGTGCGGCCGGAAGATTCAGACGCGGAGCACGAGAATCTGACTCGCAACGCTGAGACAATCCTGGAGTTGCTGGAGCTACCTTACCGACGCATGTTGCTGTGTACCGGCGATACAGGATTTTCCGCGGCAAAGACATACGATCTGGAAGTCTGGCTGCCTGGACAGGGTCTCTACCGTGAAATCTCTTCCTGCTCCAATTTTGAGGGATTTCAAGCGCGTCGGGCGAACATAAAGTTCAAACGAAACAGCCCGGATGCGAAGGCCAAGAGCGAGTTCGTTCATACGCTCAATGGCAGTGGCCTGGCGGTCGGGCGCACCTGGCTAGCAATCCTGGAGAATTATCAGCAGGCTGACGGATCGGTAAAGATTCCTGAAGTCCTGAAGCCCTACATGGGCGGCCTGGAATACATCTCCAGGCAAAGTTAGTGGCAAGAATAGAAGGTGGAATGCAGAAGACGTTGAAAAGCTATTTTTTTTGGACGCATCAGAGGGGCAGCTTCCATTACGACGTGATGGTCACCTTGATACTGGCGTTCATTTTCGTGACTCCGCACCTGTGGAACTATGGCGACAAGCCGCCTGAGAACGCAGCGATTGAGGGTCCCATCCAGGTAACGAGCGATGGCGATCATGGCTTCATCGTCACTGTTCAATACGCTGACGTCAAAGTTGATCCGTCTTCCAACGTTTCGACTGTTCGACATGCGTTGCAGAAGGCCATTGAGCCTGTCACAGGCGATGCTGTAGCTATCGTTCGCTGGGAAACGGTTTGGGGGCCAGCCGGAACTCCGACCGCCTGGAAGGTCTGGGCTCGCCGGTAAACCTCCTGGCATCCTTACAGGTTTTATACCCGTCTAATTGCATTGAGTGACCTATGACAAATCTCAACAAGATCGCAATTGTCGCAATTCTTTCTATGGCATTTGCTGCCACAGGTTTGGCTGCTGCTCCGGATGGGCCACAAGAGCAGGCAGTGCTGACCAAATTGGATTCCACGTCGCTTACGTTCAAATCTGCGTCTGCTGATATTGTCTGGAACAATGTCCAGACTCAGCCTGTTCCCGATGAGGACTCACAGGTTGGTACGGTGCAGTTTGAGCGCAAGGGCGGCCAGTTATCGATGGCCCTGCACTTCAAGACGGACAACGGAAAGCCTGTCCCTAAAGATGTGGTTTACACCGACGGCGTACTCAAACTCTATGAGCCACTGGTGAAGACGTTGACTGTTTCCCAGGCTGGGCCAAATCGCGCGGAGTATGACACGTTTCTTTCGCTTGGTATCGGCGGAAGCGGCAAAGACCTGCAAAAGAATTGGCAGGTTCACTATCTTGGAACAGAGCAGCTAGACGGTGCAACGACTTCAAAACTGGAGTTGACTCCGCTGCATGATGACGTGAAGAAGAACATCACCAAGGTTCTGTTATGGATCAATATGGACAACGGCATCGCGGTGAAGCAGCAGTTGTATGACCCTACGGGCAACTACCGCGAAGTGATTTATCACAATGTTCGCGTCAATGCGAAGGTGCCTTCCAATGCGTTCACGATCAAGACTCCGCCAGATACGAAGATCGTTAATCACTAAGCTTTTTTGACACTGCGCTTTCGAAAGACCCGCTGCAACGCGATTCCACCCATGACAAACAGGATGGGGAAGAACTCGATCGTGTAGCGGGTCTCGGGCGCTTCTACGGTGAGCAGCAGCGCACAGCGCAGCGTAATATATGCAGCCATGTAAGGCCAGTAACGCGGCCGATAGCAGAAGCCAACTATTCCCAGAATCAGAAAAATCAAGTTGAGTGCTGCATAAGCCCAGGAAAAGCGGGTTTCAGGGCCGTGCTGGCTGTACTGCCACCAGCGCAGGTCGATGGTGAGGTTTTCGACGCGAGGGCGTAGAAGCATGTCTCCGAGTCTGCCGAATGGCAATATCACCAGCGTTCGCAACGGGTGCTCACGGGTTCGCTGCTGTGCCAGAGCCTCGAAACGGGCGTCGATTGCGGGAGTGATCTCCTGATTGTCGTTGTAGTCGGCAATCAAGGCAAGAGTCTGGGCGCGTTCTTCTCCGGTACCCAGCGCTCGTTCCGGTAGCGTATTCACATCGAGCGCGTTGTCAGGAATATTCCAATACACCTCGTAGGTACTGGTGAAGTCGAGGCACCACGTTCCCACCCAATGCTGCCACCCGCGGTGCGGGTCTTCGCTGGGATCGGTGGCGTAGCGAGGCGCGAGCGGCTCGAATACATGGAATATCTGCCAATTGCGGATAGTCCAAGGAATAAACGGCAACACCGCGAGAATTCCGACCAGGAGTGCCCTTCTCAGTGCGGGAGCAAATTCCGCTCCGGGTCTTCTCGAATAGAGCAACGCTGGCCAAAGGGCGACTGCGACCAGCGGACCATCCGGCCGCAGCAGGGCTTCATAGCTGATGGCGAAGGTGAAGAGCAGGAGCCATCCCCATCGCCTCACTTCGGATGGAAGACCAGACTGCTGAGTCTGATATCGCTGCAGCGACCAGAGAGCCAGACAGATCATGTCGAATGTCAGAGATTCAGTGAGCGGGGCCGAGGCATATACCGCGGTGAAGGGGCACATGGCTGCCAGCCAGAGAGTATTCAGGCCTGCGCGGTCCGACCAGATCCTCCGCACAAAATCCGCCAGCAGCAGGCATGAGAGCAGTTCAAGGGCAATCTGCGTGAAGATAACCGCGTTGTAGTGCTCCACGCCGAAGAGGCGAAAGCAGGCGGCCAGGAAAAGCGGGTAGCCGGGAAGGCGAATCAGCGTGGGATGTACTACTCCACTGGCGTCTGTCATGGCGAATTGCCCATGCAGAAGGAGGCTCTTGGCGAGGTTGCCGTAAATGAGGGCGTCGCCTGAAACCTGCGGAAAGGCGAAGAGCATCCAAAAACGAAGGATGAGGCCTCCCAGCACTGCGGCAATCACCCGCCAACCCAGCCAGCTTACACTGGAGACGGGAGTGGATGTTCGTAGCCCGTTACCGATATCGCTCTCTTTCAATTGACGCACCTTAGCAGCTTCCATACGATTCGAGTGTAACCAACGGTTTCGTTCCTTCCCCAGACCTTTAACGGACCCCCATGACGCTAGACCGCCAGATATTTTTCGACCCTCAACGTAAACGCTGGAAGCGCCTGCGGCGCATCTTCGACATTTCCGCTGTTCTTCTAACGATTGTGGTGGCCGTTTTTATCTTCAATGTGCTGCGTCAGCAGCACCTGCCAGACCTGCTGCTTCCGACGCCCAAGCATAACTATAAAGCTGTGCGGGACCGCCAGTCGGATTTGTTGCGCGCAGAAAAAGTACGTGACCGCCCGGCTCGTCGCAAGTCGAATCGCAAAGCCTCTGATATTCCGTTCAATTCCGGCGAAGGTATTCGCGCGGCCTACTACCAGCCAGACAACGCAGCCAGTTATTCCTCCTTCAAGGAACATGTTCATCAAATCGACATTCTGTTTCCAGTTTGGCTTCACGTCTCTGAACCGGACGGCAACCTAATGGCGGAGTCGAGCGACGATCTGCAGGAGTACCGCGCAGTTGACAGTCGTGGAGCGCATGATCCGGATGACCAGAACAAGATCAAGAATGTGATTGCCGCAGCGAAGGAAGACACGGAGGTCTTCCCTCACCTGACCAGCTACAACCCGCAGACCAAGAGTTTTGATCCTGCCATCGGTGCGGTGGTGCTGGACCCGGCAAAACGGGACGCACTGCGTAAACAGATCATCAGTTTCTTTGCAGGTCTGCCTGCATACCACGGGCTATCGCTCGATTTTGAGAATCTGCCTGATAACGCTCAGGACTCTTACCTGCAGTTCATCAAGGATCTGTACGCAGATATGCATGCTCGCAATCTGCGCCTGTACATTAACGTGGAGATCTCGACAGACGACGACACAATCAAGCAGATGGCTGCCAATTCGGACGGATTGATAATCATGAACTACGACGAGCATGAGGAGAACAGCGACCCAGGTCCGATTGCCTCGCAGACGTGGTTTCTGAACAATCTGAAGCGCGTGATGAAGTTCGTTCCGAAGGAAAAGATCATCTGTGCTGTGGGGAACTATGGGTTCGATTGGACGATGTCGATTCCCGATCCAAAGGATAAGAAGAATTCAAAGCCGAAGGTTCTTAACACTGACGATTTAAGTGTCCAGGAAGCGTGGCAACGAGCATCGGATGCAGATGCAGATCTAGACCTGGACTACGATTCTCTCAATCCGCACTACTCCTTTATCGATGAAGACGAGCACGTGCGCCACGTCGTCTGGTTTCTCGACAGTGTCACGCTGCTGGACGAAATGCGCGGTGCACGTGCGCTTGGATTACAGACGTTCGCACTCTGGTCTCTTGGACAGGAGGATCGCTCGCTATGGAGTATCTGGGATAAGCCAAGCAGTCCTGATTCCCTGAACGCGTTGGGCCTTGTTCCACCTGGTCATGATTTGGATGATGAAGGTACGGGCGACATCATTCGCGTCACTGGAACGCCAAAGCCGGGCAAGCGCACCATCCAGATTGATACGGATGAAACCGATCCGCGCCGCCAACTCATCATTGACGAGCACATGGACGAATATCCGCTCAGTTACAAGGTGGAGCACTACGGCTATCACCCCGGCGTCGTGGCTTTGAGCTTTGATGATGGACCCGACCCTACATGGACTCCGAAGATTCTGGACATTCTCAAACGGAAGAATGTGAAGGGAACGTTCCTTATGATTGGCTCACAGGCCCAGGAGAACGTGGGCCTGATGCAACGCGTTGCGCGCGAAGGTCATGAGATTGGGAACCACACGTATACACATCCTGACATCAGTGAAATCTCGCCGCGCCAACTGCAACTCGAATTGAATTTGACCGAGCGGCTTTTTGCAAGCAAGCTGGGCCTGCAGCCCCTGTATTTCCGTCCTCCTTACGACATTGATCAGGAGCCGGATACAGACGATCAGGCTGAGCCTGCGTATCGCATTCAGCAGATGGGCTACATCATCGTTGGCGACAAGATCGATACAGACGACTGGAACGAACGCCCAAGGAAGACTCCGCAACAGATCACGGATTCGGTGCTGGCTCAACTTGAAAACATGAAGGATAAGCCACAGTTCCAGGGCAGCATTATCCTCATGCACGACGGAGGCGGCAATCGCGCACCTACAGTAGCAGCACTACCTATGCTGATCGATGCATTGCGGGCCAAGGGCTATATGATCGTCCCTGTCTCGGCGTTGATGGGCAAGACGACTGCAGAAGTAATGCCGAAGATCACGCGTCTACAATTTTGGCGCGCGCAGGCTGATTCAGTCGCTTTCAGCATCCTTGCACTCTTCGGACATTTCATCGTTACCGTCTTCTTTGTTGGCGATGTGCTCATGAGTGGCCGCCTGGTCATCATTGGGGTGCTGGCTATCATTGACCGTTTGCGTAAACACAAGCCAGCAACACCCGGCTTTACTCCCCGGGTTGCTGTGCTGGTGCCCGCGTACAACGAAGAAACAGTGATTGTAAGAACCGTGCGCTCGGTTCTCAATTCTGACTATCCCAATCTGCACGTGATCGTCATCGACGATGGCTCCAGCGACCGGACAGCAGAGGTAGCCCGTGCAGCTTACGGGCCTGAAATCGAAGTAGGTAAGGTTGCCGTTCTCACCAAGCCTAACGGGGGTAAGGCAGCTGCGTTGAACTACGCAGTCGATCATCTAACTGAAGAGTTCTACGTTGGCATCGATGCCGATACGGTCATTGCGCCAGATGCAATCTCCAAGCTAATTCCGCACTTTGAGGATCCACTCGTTGGCGCTGTGGCGGGAAATGCCAAGGTCGGCAACCGCGTGAATCTCTGGACGCGCTGGCAGGCTCTTGAATACATCACCAGCCAGAACTTTGAGCGCCGCGCGCTTGACCTCTTTAATGTAGTCACGGTGGTTCCAGGGGCGATCGGTGCGTGGCGAACGGGGCCCGTGAAAATCGCAGGGGGCTATCCGCTCAATACTGTGGCAGAAGATGCTGATCTTACGATGAGCCTGCTGGAGCAGGGGCTCAAGGTTGTCTATGAAGATCGTTCGCTGGCCTTCACAGAAGCTCCGATCAATGCGAGCGGCCTGATGCGGCAGCGGTTCCGCTGGTCCTTTGGGACGCTGCAGGCAGTTTGGAAGCACCGCGCCGCGTTCACTCGTAACAAGGCAATGGGCTTCTTTGCGCTGCCGAATATTCTCGTCTTCCAGATGCTCCTGCCGCTGGTTTCGCCATTCATTGACTTGATGTTTGTGATCGGTGTTGGGCAGTTCTTTGTCGACCGCTTTTATCATCCCGAAGCAGCAAGTACTGATAGCTTTGAGAAGCTGCTGGCCTACTTCCTCACCTTCATGGTGATCGACTTTGTCACTTCGGCCATTGCGTTTAGTCTTGAGCGCAAACATCCTGCGAATAAAGGCGACGGCTGGCTTCTGTTTCATATCTGGCTACAACGGTTTGCCTATCGGCAAGTATTCTCTGTTGTACTCTTCAAGACGGTCAAACGCGCAATCGATGGACGCCCATTTAACTGGGACAAGATTGCCCGAACTGCCAAGATGAGCAAGGAGACAGACAAGCTCATTGAGGGCTAGATCTGTATTCGCTAAGCAGCGCTTGGCTCGAATGGCTTGACTCGCGCGCGGTTGCTTCTCGACGCAAGCCACAAATCATATTGCATTTGCAGACGGAGCCACAGATCTGGCTCCGTCTTGAATGCATCCGCCAGCCGCAATGCCATATCCAGAGACATTGCAGCCCTGCCGTGCAAGAGGCGGGAAAGAGTTGGGCGTGCCACGCCAAGATGCCTGGCTACTTCTGAAACGGATCGGTTTGCTAGATAGCGCGCCAGAGTACGTCCGGGATGAACAGGATTTTCATTCTCCATAGAGATGTTCCTTTCCGATGCAAATCAGACGAAGCATATTAAGCATCGTCATAATCTTCCGTGAGAGATTTTAAAAATGCGACCAGAGCAGTTACGTCGTCGTTTGAAAGAGACATATTCGCGAACTCTGCCGGAGCATTGCGTAGCAGGCCTGCCTGAGCAAGCTCGGAGCTAGATATGTAGAACGCAATCACATCGTTGAATGTAAGCGCACTGCCGTTATGGAAATACGGTGCTGAATCCTCAAGATCGCGTAGCACCGGCGTCTTGAATTGCGCGATCGTACTAGCCAGGCCTTGATCCACAGAGCAATCTTTGCTTGTGGCGCAGACGAAGGTTGCCAAACCGGCCTGGGGATTGGGCATATCCGGATTCAAGTACACGTTCCACAAGCCCAGATCAGCGTAATTTGAATTATCTGCTGAGGCTGCACGCCTGAATGTTTCACTCGCATTGGGATGATTTGCGCTCGCGGGCAAATAGAGATCAAAGGATGCGTTCCGCTCAGTAAGCGACGGCACGTGCAGTTTCACAAATGCACCGGAGCCATGTACGCCATCGTATTCTGTCTGTGCTACGCCGGTGTTGTGAAATACAAAGTCTGTGAAGTCCGGCGCCTGATGACAGGCCGCACAATTACCTGCGTGCTGATTTGTGCCACCGCCCGTAGTTGCGGATTTAAGAAAGATCTTTAGTCCGGCGAGTTCCGTCGCTCCAAACTGATATGGATTCGCGTGGTATTTAAAGCTTCCGTCGGCGGAGGTGATGTAGATGGGATTATTCAAGGCCACTACAGCCGCATAAAGCCGCTGGTTGTAGGCCGCTCGCGTCTCGCCAGCCAGCACCTGCTGCGGCAAGTGGTTTACGCGAAGAAAATTATCGTACGGTGAGCCTACATACTGGCCATACTCGTCGCGCTGAAAGAGCAGGTCTTTCATATACTGCGTGACGCATGTCGCCAGCTCATTCACAATCTGCGAGTCGGTCGCCTTGGTCACGTCGAGACGTAGACTTGCCGGCAGTAGCAGGTCACTGGTGATGCGTGAGTCTGTCCCGAGAAAGAGTGTGCCATACGAAAGACCATTCGTACGATCGATTGCGAGTTGGCTTGTGCCGTCATCCTGACGAACGACGCTCGCGATATGCGCAATGGCCTGGTTGTACTGTGCGGGAGTCCAGCCGAAGTTGCGGCCGGTCATGGTGCCGATGACAAGACCTTCGCCGGTTGCAAACTCCCCATCGAAATGCAGAAACTGCGCGGTGGTTCGGGCCGTAAAGCTATCTACCATCTGCATCGCATTGCGAGGCGTATGACTGAATCCATTCATCGAAAGTGGGATAGGACTGCGCGTGGTGAAGTCTGCATAGGTGCGATTACCAGCTCCAGCCACTCCCTGAAACTCTGTTACGAAATGGCAGCTGCGGCAGTTCATCGACTGTCCGGCGAAAGGACCAGGAAGAGATCCGCTGGTCGTTTCGACGTTGTTCAAGACAGGGTCACCCGAGGCGAGCGGAGCATTCACAGACGTCATATTCGCGGCGAAATATTCAGAGAAGCGAGGATCAATGAAAATGCGCTCGCCAATCGAATCCGCAGCGGGCGTTTTTGCTTCGCTGGCAGGGGCCACAGGGGCCTTCCCCGCGCCGCAACCCTCAATAACAATGATCGTAGTGGCGCAGATTGTCACGACTGCGATGGTGAAGATGCTTAATCGACGCACGTTCTCGTTCCGTGCGCGCACGATCTTGCGAAACTTACTCACGGCCTTACTCCTTCAATTTTCCAAACGGACTGCTTTACTTCTCGGTGGCCAACGGCAGCGTACGCAGGAAGGCGATTATCTGCCACCGCTGCTGCTCAGGTATCGAACTCCACGGCGGCATACCTTTGTACGGATTGCCGTTCTTCAGCATCCATGCCAATTGACCATCCGTGGCATGTTGTATGCGTACACTGCGCAGGCTGGGGCGATTATGCAATCCATTCGCATCAGCCCCGTGGCACTTGGCACAGTTCTCTTCAAACATCACTTTGCCCGCGGCTGCGGCGGCAGGTTGACCGGCAAAAGGATTGTGACGCGCACGGTCTTCATCGGGGACTCGATTGAGCCATTTGCCATCCGAAGCACCAATGAGCAGGGCCGGGAAAAAGAGGATCATGGCAATCAGAAGAAGTTGTCTTTTCATCGTGAGTCCTTTGATTTGAAGAGATCGCGGATTTGCTGCACTTCATAAGAGACCTTGAAGCGCCACAACGTTCCAATGCTATTGTCGTTCAAGCCAAACTGGGGTGAAAAGCTCAGGGTGGGTCCGTTCGGCGTACGGAAGTCCACTGTGGGACCTGCGTATTGGGAGGTCTGTTTGAGTCCAAAGCTGTAACGGTCGCCGAGGCCGCCGTAAAGCTCTGCACCAGCATCGAAGTTTTGCCGGCAGAGAAAGCACCGGTGCGCACTACCCGCCGAAGCAAGTGAGCGAGCCGCACCTACGGCGTAGCCAAATTCCCATGGCTCGTTCGACATATTCTTCTCAGCAATCATGTTTTCGGAGACATTCCAGCCTTTGAAATTGCTGGACAGAATTAACTTGCCTTCCAAAGAATGCTCAACGATGCCGCGCGTCTGACCATTGTTGACCTGGAAGCGCTGTATGCCATCGTGTCCCGTGATTTCGAGAATGCTCTTGTCTGCGTTGCTGACCGATTCCCACTCCACATACAGCACCGGGGTTACAAAATACTCGCGCGGCAGGGGACGGAAGCGATTCTCCAGGCGATAGCCCGTGAATACGGTCGAGTCATTTACGGTGGATTGCCCCTGCGCGTAGACCTCGGTCGTCCACCATGCGGTCGCGCCGTATTCCAACTCGATCGTGGGGCTTATGAAAGCATTCGCGTCTTTGGGCGACGCGGTCAAGCCTTTCAGGGCGACTTCGAGGTTTCCGGGCTCCTCCAGGTCAGTGGAGTAGGTCACAAAATACGGCTTCTCCTGGGCATACAGCGCAGAGCTGACGCTTAGAGCCGCTCCCATCGCCAGCAAAGAGAGTCGAGCCAACGAAAAACTGGCCAAGCCAACAAAACGCATAAACAGCACTCCAAAAGGGACTTACGCGAGTTCCGGTATCGCCAGGGCTCTTGAAGTCACTTGCTTCAAACAGACAGTCCGGGCTCGATATCAACCAAATTAATCAAACCGGACTAAATGTGTCGGATACTTCGCTAAATGGAGACTAATTTAGTCCTATATTCGTGTCAAGCAGGTCACTAACTTTTCATGTCGCGTTTCGGTACGGCTTGCCTACTCAGCTAAACTTGAGAAGCTATGACTTTTACAACGCTACCGAATATCACCGTGCTCTCGCCTCAGGGCGAGTTTGTGAACGAGCCCTTTGTGAACTTTGCCGAGCCAGAAAATGCTCGCGCCATGCGTCAGGCCCTTGCAGACGTGGGCACACGCCTCGGTCAGGAGTACGACCTGGTGATCGGCGGCCATCGTGAAAAGACCAAGGGTAAGATCACGTCTCTGAATCCTGCAAGACCGGCGCAGATCGTCGGAGTGCATCAGAAAGCCGGTGCAGAACATGCGCAGGAGGCGATGGACGCGGCTCTGCGGGCATTCAGTTCCTGGAGCCGGGTGAGTGTCGAGATTCGTGCATCACTGTTGTTACGTGCGGCACAGATCATTCGTGATCGCAAGTTTGAGTTCTCTGCGTGGCTTACCTATGAAGTCGGCAAGAATTGGGCCGAGGCGGATGCTGATACTGCGGAAACCATCGACTTCCTCGAGTTTTATGCTCGCGAGGCGCTTCGCCTGGCGAAGGCAACGACTCCGATCCAGTTCCCTGGCGAGCGCAACAGGCTACTCTATATTCCGCTCGGCGTCGGCGCAGTAATTCCGCCGTGGAACTTTCCGTTTGCCATCATGGCCGGAATGACTGCGGCAGCGATCGTTACCGGTAATACCGTAATCCTGAAGCCGTCGAGCGATTCGCCAACCATCGCAGCCCTGTTTGTCGACGTTCTGGAAGAGGCTGGAATACCGGCGGGCGTGGTGAACTTCTGCCCAGGATCTGGTGCCACTTTTGGTAATGCGCTCGTCGAACATCCGAAGACTCGGTTTGTGGCATTCACTGGCTCAAAGCCGGTCGGCCTAGATATTCACGAGTTGGCCGCCAAGACGCAGCCGGGGCAGATCTGGATCAAGCGCACGGTGCTGGAGATGGGCGGCAAAGACTCCATCCTGGTATGCGCCGATGCTGACGTTGAGGCAGCAGCAGACGGAGTCGTTGCAGCAGCTTTTGGATTCAGCGGACAGAAATGCTCGGCTTGCTCACGAGCCATTGTGGACGCAACCATCTATGACGAATTCGTTGAAAAGGTTCGTCACCGAGTAGCCAGGCTGACGGTCGGTGATCCTGTCGAGAACAAGAGCATGGGTCCGGTAGTCAACGAAAGCGCTTTCAAGAGCATTCTCGGTTATATCGAAAAAGGCAAGAGCGAGGGCCGCTTGATCGCTGGCGGAAACGCTGTTCCCACCGAGGCGGGCGGTTATTTCATCGAGCCCACGGTGATTGCAGACATCGATCCGGATGCCGTGATCTCGCAGGAAGAGATATTTGGACCGGTACTGGCAATTATTAAGGTTGATAGTTACGAAGAAGGACTCGCAGTCGCCAACAACACTGAGTTTGGCTTGACTGGCGCGATTTACACGGCAGATCGAGACCGGCTGGATCATGCTTCCGCAGAGTTCCACGTTGGCAACCTTTATCTCAATCGCAAGTGCACTGGCGCGATGGTAGGAGCTCACCCATTCGGTGGATTCAACATGAGTGGCACTGACTCCAAAGCTGGCGGACCGGATTACCTGCTGCTCTTCACACAGGCCAAATCCGTGGCGGAGAAACTCTAACCCGCTTTAGAGCAGTATTCGTATAGGTGTCCCGGTCCAGATTCCTCGAGACTGGTATATTCATGCGACTACTGCTCTAGCGAAAGAAAGAAAACATGACTCAAGAATCGCTGGAATACCGGCTCCTTATCGCCTGCGCGGTTGCGCGTGAGGCTGGAGCGCTGCAGAAGCGCCGTTTTCTTGATCGCGACGCTATGATTTTCAAGTTCAAAGGTCCGCACGATTACCTGACTGCGACAGATGGCGAAGTAGAAAAGCTGGTCCGCACACGGTTGTTGAGCGCCTTCCCGGGAGATACGTTTCTAGGGGAAGAGGATGGCGGCCAGGTTAGCGATCATACCTGGGTAGTCGATCCAATTGACGGCACCTCTAACTTTGCCCGCGGCATTCCCTACTTCTGCGTTTCGATTGCATTTGTATTCAAGGGAGAAGCCTCCATCGGAGTGATTTATAACCCGATGAGCGATGAGCTGTTCGCCGCAGCAAGCGGTCTTGGGGCCACGTTGAACGGCGTAGCGATCAATACCACTGACGTTACTAGTCTTGGCAAATCCCTGCTCGAATTGGGCCGCGCTTCGCGCCAGCCCCAGGCGACCTATCTTGCTATGCTCGACAAGGTCATGAGCACCGGCGCCGCCATTCGCGGAGCGGGCTCAGGCTCGCTGGCCATTGCCAACGTAGCCTGCGGTCGGGTAGACGGATGCTATGAAACCCATATGTACGCGTGGGATTGCCTTGCAGGTCTGGTTCTAGTCTCTGAGGCTGGTGGCCGCGTCAACAACTTTCTCTCTAGAAATGCGCTTCTCAAGGGCGGTGAGATTTTCGCATCTGCCGCAGGCATTGCGGATGAATTGGCGAACGTGGTGGGAGTTTCCCTGAAGAACTGAACCCAAACGAAGACAGGCGCGGTAACGGAGGTAGAGGCGGCATGTGCGGGCGATATCAGAGACGTTCCGATAAGCAGCGTATCGCCGAAGCATTCCACCTGGGTTCAGTCGAGGAAGTTGATTCGGTTGCAGAGGTAGACCTCGCGCCAAACTACAACATCGCGCCAGGCACAATGCAACCGATCGTAGTCTGGGATGAAGACCTCGGCATGAGAACCCTGCGCATGATGTACTGGCGCTTTCTTCCCCCTTTCTGTACCGATCCTAAGAAGCTCAAATTCGACACGATCCATGCGAGTGCGGAGAAGCTGCTTTCGAGCAATGTATGGCGTAATTCATTTCTCTATCGGCGTTGCCTGATTCCGGCAGACTCATTTGTGGAATGGAAAAAGGTAAATCCAAAAATCAAATTGCCGTTCCTTTTTTCCATGAAGGACGATGAACCGTTTGGCATTGCCGGGATCTGGCAGCACTGGCGATCACCGGACCGATCTTCTGAGTTCGATACATTTGCCGTTGTCACAGTTGAACCGAACGAGATAGTTCACAACTTCACCGATCACGACAGAATGCCGCTGTTAATTGCCAAGCCAGATTATGAACGATGGCTGCGCGAGGAGGATTTAAAGCGGCCTCCTGTAGATCTACTGCGGCCCTTTGATTCGGACAAAATGAAGGCCTGGCGAGTGGGAACAAAAATCAATAGCGTGCGCAATAACGAAGCCTCACTCATTGAACCCTGTGACGACGAGCTTCCGGAAACCGAAAACATGGCAGTCAAAGCTCAGAAATCGAACCAGCTTGAAATGTTCTAAGTCGTAGATTCCGGGTGCGACCTGTCGTTTCTGCCGTGGCTCTACTACAGCGAACTATTTTCAAGATATTTGTACAAATCGCGATAACATAGCCCCTATTATTTCGTCTTCATGGCAGTTGTTTTTCCCCCGACAATTTATCGGAACTTCCCGGAACGATCATTGAAAGTTGCTCGTACGTTACAGAAGCCGGCGCTCCAGCTCTTCACGTGGGTGCTCCGGTGCGCCAAAAACATGGTTGCGGAAGGCCGGCATTCCGGCTCCCGGAGGTAATTCGTGGGAGATCTGCGCGACGATCTGAAACATGCAGTGCATATGTTCGTAAAGAACCCCGGGTTCACCATCGCCGTCGTGGCTGCGCTGGCCCTGGGAATTGGGGCAGACACCGCCATCTTCTCGGTGGTGAATGCTGTTCTGCTCAAGCCGCTGTCGTATCCCGACTCTGACAGAATTGTGCAGATATTACTCACCGGTCCTGGTGGTGAAGGGGCGGGAGCCTCAGCCACGAAGTTCCACGTATGGCAGGAGCAGACAAGCGTCTTTTCAGATGTAGCAGGGTATGACAATGGCGGAGGCATGAACCTCACGGGTGGAATCCCCGAGCAGGTTCACGGTGAACACGTCACCGAGGGATACTTCAGAGTCTTTGGCGCACCCTTTACTTTGGGCCGCGGCTTTACGCGAGAGGAAGACCGTCCTCATGGCGGCAGCGTTGTAGTTGTCAGCAATGGGTTGTGGAAGCGCAAATTCGGCGGCGACCCTCACCTGGTGGGCAAGTCTATCTCCATCGCCAATCTGCCTTACACAGTCGTCGGCGTTACCGGCGCGGACTTCGATACCGATCCGGTCGCGGATCTCTGGGTTCCATATCAGTTCGATCCCAATACCCAGGATCAGGCGCACTATTTCGTAGCCGCTGCCCGAATGAAGCCTGGAGTTACCCTGTCCCAGGTACAAGCCCAATTGAAGCTCGCGGCCGTGGAGTTCAACCGGAAATATCCCGGCGTCAATGACCGTGGTGGCTTTGACGCGCAATTGCTGAAGGACTCAGTTGTCAGCGATGTGCGCTCATCCCTGATGGTCCTGATAGGTGCGGTGAGTTTTGTATTGCTCATCGCCTGTGCCAATGTAGCCAACCTGCTGATGGTGCGCGCGGCAGGCCGCCGCCGGGAGTTTGCTATCCGGTCTGCGCTCGGCGCGGGTCGTTCCCGCATCATCCGGCAACTGCTTACGGAGAGTATTTTGCTGGCTCTCACCGGAGGAATCCTCGGCATGGTTCTGGGCATCGTCGGGGTGCGTGCACTGCTGGCCACTAGTCCCGGAGATATACCGCGTATCGGTGAGAGCGGCTCACTTGTAGGCCTCGATTGGCGTGTCGTGCTCTTCACCCTGGGGATCTCTGTGTTTACCGGAATTCTCTTCGGACTAATCCCAGCAGTCGAGGCATCCAAGCCTGATCTGAGCAGCTCGATGAAGGAAAACAGCAAGGGCTCCGGGGGTAGCCTCAGGCACAGCAAAATGCGCTCATTGCTGGTGGTCAGCGAGGTTTCTCTTGCTTTGGTTCTTCTTATTGGCGCGTCTCTTCTGATTCGCACGTTTGTTGCACTGCGCGGAGTGAACCCCGGCTTTGACACTCACAACGTCTTAACTATGGAAATGGCGCTCAACGGTCCGCGTTTTGAGAAGACTGCTGGAGTTGCACAAGTCCTGCGTGATGGACGTGAACGGCTCATGGCTACACCTGGAGTCATCGCTGCATCCGCGACAAACGCCCTGCCACTTGTTGGTGGATTTGGGCTGCCGTTCAGCATTGTTGGCCGACCGCCGACAGACGGGCCTTACACTGGTGGCGCCGGATATATGTCTGTTACGCCGGGATACTTCGATGCACTCAAGATTCCGATACTGCGTGGGCGTGACTTTACCACCAGCGACACAGGCGGAGCGAGGGGTGTGGCGATTATCAGCGAAGCAATGGCCAAGCAGTATTGGAAGAACGGCGAGAATCCAGTTGGACAGCAAATCGTCATCGGACATGGCGTGGGCCCAGAGTTTGAGGAGCCTGCCCGGATCATCGTAGGTGTCGTTGGCGATGTCCGGGATGGAGGCCTTAATCGCGACCCAAGGCCTTTGATGATTTCACCACTAGCGCAGATGACCGACGGACTCACAGAACTCAACTCTAAAGTTGCACCTCTCACCTGGGTCATCCGTTCTCGCGGCGAGCCACACGCAATGACCGCAACGATCACGGAGCAACTGCGCAATGCAAGCGGAGGAATTCCAGTGGCACGTATCCGTTCCATGGACGAAGTCGTAGTTCGCTCAACGGCCCGCCAGGACTTCAATATGTTGCTGCTCTCGATCTTTGGCGGTTCTGCGCTGATGCTGGCTGCGATTGGAATCTATGGGCTTATGGCTTACTCCGTACAGCAACGCACACAGGAGATCGGTATACGCATGGCGATGGGTGCCGACCGTAGTCGAATCACAAAATTGGTTGTTTGGCAGGGTATGCGGCTGGCGCTTGCAGGTGTGGTCGTCGGTGTGGGCGCAGCATTTGGCTTAACACACCTGATTGCCAGTTTGCTCTATGGCGTTAAAGGATGGGATCCTCTTGTCTTCGTGAGCGTCCCCGTTATCCTCTCCGCTGTTGCTCTGCTGGCTGTCTGGCTCCCGGCGCAGCGCGCAGCGCAACTCAATCCGATGGAGGCTCTGCGAACAGAGTAGAGAAGAAGTGTGGAAAGTCATGTTCCAGTACGCGAGATGGACCGTACCTTGCCTGAAGGATCAGTAGCGCTGGCTCGCTCTTCTGCTTCAATCCTACTGCCCACGTCTGCAGCGGCCTCTGCCAATACTCGATGATGCAATGTGAAGAGTGCCAGTTCCAGTCGGTCGCTTACGCCGGTCTTGTCGTAGATTGAACGCAGATAGTTTTTAATGACCTGTTCTGTTGTTTTAAGCCGTGTTGCAATCTCGCGGTTCTTACAGCCCTGGACGATGAGTGCCACGATGCGCATTTCTTTGGGTGTCAGGCGATCTTTGACGCGTGTACCAACCATATCCTCATCGAGGGTCTCAACGAGTTTTGACTGCAATGGTTGCCATGTTTCGCCTGCGGCGACGCGACGCACACACTCAACCATGGACGAACCTGAAGTGTTTCGAAATAGAACACCGTGAAAACCCTGCTGTATGTATGGAGCCGGTGACTCGGAGTTCTCGGCGATCACGATGCCGCGGCTGCCTGTCGCCTCCAGGAGAACCTTCAGGCGGCTGATCTCCGGCTTGAGTGCAGAAGCGAAGATGACGATCGCACCTGGAAAGGTAGTGATAGCGTGCATCATTCGCTCGACATCTGAACATTGAGCAATAATCCGCAGATTTTCGTCCATAGCCAAAACTTTGGCTGTTCCAGCGCGAAAGATCGCCTGTGAATCTGCAAGTATTACTTTGTTCATGGGCCCGGCCTCACTTTTCTGCAATGCTTGAGTGAAAATCTGTGGGCTGCTCTGACTGCAAACCATTCTATGCTCAGGCTTGAACGGCTCACACTTCCACCAGTCTTAACCTGCGTCCGGGACATTTCCCTGTGCTACTATCGGCAGAAATCTAGATGACATGCATCTGTATAGTTCTGCTCTAATATGCAGACAAGAATATTGATTACGCAAACCGCTGGTAACGAAAAAAACGCCCACAGGTAACGTTGTGACTTCCTCTCAGACTACAGGGATGTTGTTAGTTGCGCTATACAAATGATGTTTTTTTGTCCCTCACAGAAAACATTCCATAACCAGCCAGTGAGTTTGGCCCTCGGGGACCGACAGTCTACACTGGGAATCAGGACTTAGATTCAGGTATGAACAGGCCCATCCTTCTCGCGGTAGATGACGATATAAGTGTGCTGGAAGCAGTTGTGCAGGACCTACGTCGCCAGTACGGTTCCACCTACCGGATAATGCGCGCCGGGAGCGGTCCGGCAGCGCTGGACACTCTGCGGCAGTTGAAGCTCCGTGAAGAATCTGTCGCGCTTCTGTTAAGCGACCAGCGAATGCCAGGAATGACAGGCGTGGAATTTCTGGAGACGGCTCTGGAAATCTATCCAGAAGCACGCCGGGTGCTTCTGACTGCCTACGCGGATACTGAAGCGGCTATTCGCGCGATCAACACTGCGCGCATTCATTACTACCTCACCAAGCCCTGGGATCCGCCAGAGGAAAAACTCTACCCTGTTCTGGACGATCTTCTACAGGACTGGAATGCAGGCTACCAGCCCAAGTTCGAGGGGTTGCGTGTCATCGGACACCGCTGGTCGCTCAAAGATCATCAGTTACGAAGCTTTCTCTCGCGCAACCATGTTCCTTATCGCTGGCTTGATGCTGCTGCCAGCGAAGACGCGCAGCATCTCTTGAAAGAGCGCTCTCTGGATCCAGAAGTTCTTCCCGTGGTTCTATTTGCGGATGGCAGCGCGTTGGTTGATCCGGAACAGGAAGTTCTTGCAGCCAGAGTCGGGCTTCGTACGCAGGCGGCACAGGATTTCTACGACATAATCGTAGTTGGGGCAGGCCCTGCTGGCTTAGCTGCCGCTGTTTATGGTGCATCCGAAGGACTGAAAACCCTGGTTATTGAACCGGAAGCGCCCGGCGGGCAAGCCGGTTCCTCCTCGCGTATTGAAAACTACCTGGGCTTTCCGTCCGGCATCAGCGGCGCGGATCTGGGACGACGTGCCCACATGCAGGGAGTCCGGTTCGGGGCTGAATTTCTGACGCAGCGGGCAGTTGGACTGCGGATCGAGGGCCAGTACCGGTTCGTAATATTGGCTGACGGCCGCGAAGTTTCCAGCCACGTGCTGCTCCTTTCCACCGGAGTCGAATACCGTCGGCTCGAAATTCCCGGCGCGGAACACCTGACCGGCCGAGGTATCTACTACGGAGCAGCGTTGGTGGAAGCAGCTGCCTGCAAAGATGAGGACGTATTTATCGTCGGAGCAGCCAATTCCGCAGGACAGGCAGCCCTCCATTTCGCGAAATTCGCATGCAAGGTAACGATGCTGGTCCGGTCGAGCGGACTGGAAGCGAGTATGTCGAAATACCTGATTGACGAAATCGAACACACGGCTAACATCGTTGTAGAACCAAACACTCAAGTTTTGTCCGCTGAAGGGGAAACGCACCTTGAAGCAATCCGGACATGCAGTCCGGGGGGAGAAATTGTGCGCAAGGCAGCTTCTTTGTTCGTCTTTATTGGAGCCGTTCCGGGAACGGAATGGCTTCCGGATGCAATTCTCCGCGACGACAAGGGCTTTATCCTGGCGGGCCCAGAGCTTAAGGTTTCCCCTAAATTTGTATCGATCTGGAAGCAGTCCCGTGATCCGTTCCTGCTGGAAACCAGCGTACCCGGAATTTTTGTCGCCGGAGACGTACGACATGGGTCAGTCAAACGAGCGGCGTCAGCCGTAGGAGAGGGATCGATCGCGGTACAGTTCGCGCATCAGTATCTGGCGAGTTTTTAGGGATCAAATGCTACTGACAGCAGTGAGTGGGAAGATGCAAAATGCAGAAATAGGCAAAACAGCTACAGGAATGGAATCCTTTGGGGAAACGTTACATCCATTCTTAATAGAAGATGCCAGAAATACACTGGCGGAAGTGAATCTGGCCAGGAATCAGCGCGGGTAGAAATCACATGGGCAACGTGCAACAATCCGTTACCGAAACAGTCTCTTTAGGCGACTTTGCCGAACAGCTTCGCAACGTAGCTATTTTTTCAGCAATTGCACCCGACGAACTCTGCGGCCTTAGCCAGGCAGAACTTGTACACGTACCCGCGAACGGCAATATCCTCGATCCCGACGCCCCTGTACTCGCTTACTGGATCGTTCTAGAGGGAGAAATATCCGCAGATCGCGTTGAAAAAGACGGATCTGTGACCCGGATCGGCGTAGGCAAGCCCGGCGAGACTTTCGGCGAAGTGCTGCTGCTGGCTGGCAAGACCCCTACGGTGCGAGTTTTTGCCACCGTTCCCTCCACATTACTTCGTTTTTCAGAGAGTGACTTCTGGGACATGATGGCGTGCCAGCCATCCATCCGCAAAGTCATTCTTAGCCACATGTCGCAGCGAATGCAGGCCTACCAAGCGGAAGCTGCGCATCGTGAAAAATTGGTATCGTTAGGCACACTTGCAGCCGGCCTGATGCATGAGTTGCATAATCCAGGGTCAGCCGCCAAACGTGCGGCCTCTCAGTTACGTACAAATCTGCTCCGACTTCAGGAATTGAGCTTCCGATTTTGCGACCACAAGACGACCCCCGAACAAATTACATGCATGCGTGATCTGCAGGCTGAGGCTATCAGCCACGCTCATGTGACGGCCATGAGCAGCCTGGAGCAATCCGATGCAGAAGAGGCAATGGCCGAGTGGCTGGACTCTGCTGGAGTAGAGAACGCTTACAAGATTGCCCCAACGCTCGTGGGTATCGGTCTGAATCCACAAGCGCTCGAGTGCACTAAAGCCGCGTTTTCCAACGATGGTCTTTCAGACCCACTTAACTGGCTCGAGTCCCTGGTTTCAAGCGTCTCTCTTGTCGACTCGATTGAGGAAAGCATTACTCGGGTTTCTGACCTAGTAATGGCTGTCAAAAAGTTCGCTTACGACGATCGATGCACCCTCCGCAATTTAGACGTTCACGACAGCATTCAAAGTACGATCACCATTCTCGGCCACAAAATGCGTTTAAAGCAGATCGAGGTAGTGAAACATTTTGACGCTAATCCTGCAAGCATCCATACAAATGGCGTAGCGCTGAGCCAGGTATGGACAAATCTGGTCGATAACGCAATCGATGCCTCTCCTGACGGCGGCAAAATCGAAGTACATACTTGGATTGAGCCCGCCAATTCTGAATCGAATAGTTTGCCGAAGAGCAATCTATGTGTGGCCATTACAGATCACGGCAGCGGCATTCCCAGTGATTCGCTGGAACATATATTCGAGCCTTTCTATACAACAAAGCCCGTCGGCAAGGGGACAGGCCTTGGCCTTGAAATCGTGCAACGGATCGTGACCCAGAATTTCGGCGGCAAGATCACGGTCGACTCGCGTCCCGGGAACACAAAATTCGTAGTTTCGTTACCTCAGCACAACATCGCGCCGAGCGCCTGAGGCTTCCATTTGCATCAACTGCAGAAACTATGAATTAAAAAGATAAAGTCACATAGTTCAAGTTACTTTTGTCTTTGCCGATAGAGTCCCTGAATAGCCTTTCGGGGACTAACAGCAATGACAATCAGCGAAGATCATACCAACATACTTGAGTCTGTAATCGATACACTCGACGAGGGCATTGCTGTCCTAGATGAGCAATTGCGCGTACTTTTCTGGAACGCAGCAGCTACTGCCATCACGGGCTATCAACGTGCTGACATGCTGGCCCGTGAATGCCCGTCGAATCTATATCAATTCGATTCGCAGGCTACCCATATCTCAAGTTTTTATGACAGCGCTTCATGTGACTCGCTAAACCAATCTGAGCGTCCTGTGCAGGTGCACCTCTTGCATCAACTGGGGCATACACTGCCAGCCATGTTGCGTCGTAGCAGGCTAAGCAATGAGTTCGGAGGGCGGAGTGGAACAGTGCTGCGTTTTCATCCGGTTGAGGAAATCGACGCTCTGCCCCACGGCAAGCCGAGCGAAGATGCCAGCTTAGAACGTAGCCAGAGCAATCTGGCAGATCGACTCGATGCTGCGTGGCAAGAATGGCACACCAATACTGTCCCCTTCGGCGTCCTTTGGCTAACTGTGGATCAGGCAGCGACACTCCGCAAGTCGCATGGCAGGGACGCATCAGAAGCAATGTTGAACGTTATGGAAACTTCCCTCCTGCACGTACTAAAGCCGACAGAGACTCTGGGACGCTGGGGTGAGAATGAGTTTCTTATTATCTCTCACGAAAGGTCATCGGAGATGCTTTCCTTACACGCGGAGCGCCTCGCGAGCGTCGCCCGCTCCGCGGACTTTCATTGGTGGGGAGATCGCATTCCTCTGACCGTAAGCATCGGCGCAGCGCAGGCAGAGAGGCAGGACGCAAGCACAGCATCGGGGTCACAGACACTCACTGCTTTACTCCGTGGGGCACAACAAGCGATGCAGGCCCTTATCGACGCAGGGGGAAACGCCGTTACTCATGCTAGGAGGCAGGCATGTTCGCAATCGTAGGAATTGTCGTTGTGTTTGGCGCAATCGTGGCCGGCTACCTGATGGAAAAGGGAAACCTTCTAGTACTGGTCCAGCCCGCTGAGTTGATCATCATTGGCGGAGCAGCGGTGGGCACTCTATTCATAGCCAATCCAATGCACATTATCAAGGCTATGGCTGGGGGCGCAATGGCAGTATTAAAGCCGTCGCCATTTAGCAAAGAGCGATATCTCGGCACCCTTAAGATGATGTTCGAGTTTCTCAACAAAGTGCGCAAAGAAGGTTTGCTGTCTGTTGAGAACGATGTTGAACAACCCGCTGAAAGCCCCATCTTCAAGAATTACCCTGCTTTTCTCAAAGATCATCACGTACGAGACTTCGTTTGTGACACGTTGCGTATGGCTATAACCGGCGGCGTCGACCCATTTGATATGGACCAGATGATGGAGCGCGATATGGAGGTCTATCATCATGGCGCGATCACACCCATCTCCGCACTTACAACCGTGGCGGATGCGCTTCCCGGCCTGGGCATCGTCGCAGCAGTTCTGGGTGTCGTAATCACCATGGGTGCTATCGGAGGGCCGCCTGAAGAGGTTGGCCGCAAAGTCGCAGCAGCACTCGTCGGAACATTTCTCGGCATTTTGCTTTGCTACGGTCTCGTCGGGCCGCTGGGTTCAAATATGACTAAGGGTGCGGAGGGCCACAATGAATACCTGCAAGTGCTGCGTGTGCTTCTACTGAGTTTTCTTAAAGGCAATTCGCCAACGATTGCTATAGAGATTGCACGTCGAGCAATTCCGGCTCATGTACGGCCCTCATTTGCAGAGACCGAAGCAGCCTGCAAAGGCGACAGCGCTGGCGCCATATCAACAGCAGCAGTCTGAGGAGTCCTGAGCATGCAAGCGAAGCCCGTCATTATCATTAAAAAAAAGACCGGCCATTCAGGCCATCACGGTGGGGCATGGAAGGTTGCGTATGCCGACTTCGTGACGGCTATGATGGCGCTATTCATCGTGTTATGGCTCTTGAGTTCAAGCGCTAAGGTGAAGAAAGCAGTTGCCGGTTATTTCAATGACCCACTTAGCTCCCACAAAGAGACAGGCGCAGATCTTCTGGGCAATGACGAAATTGTCTCCACAGACAAACAGAATGTGCAGAGATTGAAGGAGCAGATACAGAAGGCGATCAGAGCACAACGAGAACTCGACAAGCTAGCCAAGCAAATCGAGATCACCATCACGCCAGAGGGCTTGCGTATTGAGTTAATTGAAGACAGGCAAGGCACATTTTTTCAAAGCGGCAGCGCCAAGCTGAGTAATACCGGCCAGCACTTGATCGATATGCTCGCGGGGCAGCTCAAGATATTGCCCAACCATCTATTGCTTGAGGGCCATACAGACGCACAACCATACTCTCAGAACGCGGAATATACCAACTGGGAACTGTCTGCAGATCGCGCAAATGCTGCAAGACGTCTGCTGCAGGCGGATGGCGTCGGCAAACAGCAGATTTCGCAGGTTCGCGGGTACGCAGATCAAATGCTTCGCGTCAAGAGAGATCCCCTCGACCCGACCAATCGCCGCATCTCTCTCATCGTGCAATGGGTAGAAACTCCCTCATCGCCGCGGTCCCAGGACACAAGCGTATCAACGGCGGAGCAGATCAAGGGGCTATCGACTACCGGGTCCGCAATATCTGCTCCACCGATCGCAAAGAAATGATCTATTCACCGCGCAGCGCACTACTATTCAACAGCATCGGTAGGGCGCAGCAGGTTCGAGCGAGACTTTTCCTGATTCTGTCTCCGCTTGCGCGGAGGGGGGAGGAACGCCACGCAACGTAAGCACACATCGGACCGCAGCAGAGCCCACGATTACTATTGCTCCGACAATGAAGCTGACCATCAGCGTTGTCTCAATCCAGCCTTGGATCATGGTTCCTTCTTGCATGGCCATCGGCCAGAATGTGTGCTGAACCGACATCACACCGGCAGTCACCGTCGTGACCAGTACAAACAGAGCAGGCACTAAGGTACACCACGCGTAAGCAGCCTTACGGTGGTTGACCAGCCATGTAGTCATAGTTGCAAGTGCAATTGACGCCAGCAATTGATTTGCGGTTCCGAACAACGGCCAGATAGTTGCGATCGTTCCGCCCCAGATCAAATAGCCCCAGCAAAGGACAATGAAGCCTGTAGCCAGCAAGTTCGACGGTAACCAGTTTGAACGACCCAGAGGCTTGTATATCTTGCCCATCAACTCCTGCATGACATAGCGCGCAACCCGCGTGCCGGCATCGATCGTTGTGAGGATGAACAGCGCCTCAAACATGATGGCGTAGTGATACCAGTAACCCATCAGCGCCTTCATCCCCGGGATGCCTCGAAATATCTGAGCCATACCGATAGCGAGGCTTACAGCCCCACCAGTGCGTCCGGCGAGCTGCTCTCCTACCTCGCGTGAAAACTCAGGCAGGTTGACAGCGTGCATGCCTAGTTTCGCGAACGTCGCCGGTGCCACGTTGATTGCGAAGTAATCACCGGGCATCATCGAGCACGCAGCAATCAAAGCCAGCACACCCACCAAGGACTCTGCCAGCATTCCACCGTAGCCGATGAACCTTGCGTCCGTCTCTTTGTCAATGAGCTTCGGAGTTGTACCCGAAGACACGAGCGCGTGAAATCCAGAGATTGCTCCGCAGGCGATAGTGACAAATAGGAACGGAAATAACTTACCTGGGATCACTGGGCCGCCGCCATGCACATACTGCGTGAACGCTGGAAACTGCAGCTGTGGATGTACAACCAATACTCCGATGATGAGGGCGCCCAGTGTTCCTAACTTCACATAGGTCGAAAGATAATCTCGCGGCTCAAGAAGCAACCATACCGGCAGAACTGAAGCGAGAAAACCGTATGCGCACAGCAGGAGAACAATCTGGTGACCATCAAAGAGCAACAGATGCGCGAATGAAGAGTTTGCCATCCAGTGACCACCTACCAGTGCAGCCACCAATGCTGCAACGCCGAAGATGGACGGCCCGATAACAGTCACCTTGCTGGTATCGCTCTTGAACATCCACAACCCCATCACCATGGCGATGGGAATCGTCATGCCGATGGTGAAGATTCCCCACGCACTCTGACTCAATGCGTTCACAACGATGATTGCCAGCCCGGCCATTGCAACGATTAGGATCAGGACAACAGCAATCATTGCCAGAAGCCCCGTAACTGGCCCTACCTCACGTTGAACAATGTATGGCAGGGATTTTCCGTCGTGGCGCACCGAGCCGACCAGCACAGTGAAATCCTGTACCGCACCGGCGAGCACGGCACCAGCCACAAGCCAGATCAATCCCGGCGCAAACCCAAACTGCGCTGCCAGCGTAGGTCCGACAAGTGGGCCCGCTCCGGCGATTGCGGCGAAATGGTGGCCAAATACTACCCACTTGGGAGAAGGAACGTAGTTATGACCATCCCTGAATCGGTGTGCCGGAGTGATATTGTGGTCATCCAACATGAAAGCGCGAGTTGCCAGCAAGGCGCTGTAGTAGCGATAAGCGACAACAAAAATGCCTAACACAATCAGAAGCAACGGGAGAGTATTCACGTAAGGATTGTTACCTCGACAGGGGCCATGTTCATGTGGGGGAAAGTATATCAACTGCCGTGAAACACAATCGAAATTCGAGTATCCCCTCACATCCTGTGCATCGAAGCGACTGTCGCTTACATCTAGATAGATATGTCGAACACACAGTTTCTTTTCTCTCCTTTGCAAGTTGGTGAGCTCCACCTTGCCCATCGTGTAGTACTTGCTCCTTTGACACGCATGCGTTCGACTCAGCCAGGGGATGTACCGAATGCCCTCAACGCAACTTACTACGGTCAGCGCGCCTCCAAGGGTGGTCTTCTCATCAGCGAGGCAACCCAGATATCGCGCCAAGGTAAGGGATATCCTGCTGCTCCCGGCATTCACTCTCCAGAGCAGGTTGAGGGCTGGAAGCTGGTGACCCAAGCGGTGCACGATAAGCACGCGTACATCTTCCTGCAACTGTGGCATGTTGGGCGGGTCAGCCATAGCTCACTCCACCCGGAAACCGGTTTGCCTGTTTCCGCATCTGCCATCGCAATCGCGGACGGAACGAAGGCATTTACGGCCGACTTCCAGCAGGTAGCTTACGAAACTCCTCGCGCGATGGAAACCGAAGAAATTCCGGGCCTCATCGCCGACTACCGCCGTGCAGCGGAAAACGCGAAAGCAGCAGGATTTGATGGCGTTGAGGTACACAGCGCAAACGGTTACTTGCTCGATCAATTCCTGGAAGACAAGACAAACCATCGCACCGATCAATATGGCGGATCAATTGAGAATCGCACACGCCTCCTGCTTGAGGTAGTCGACACTGCAATCGAGGTGTGGGGTAAGGGACGCGTCGGTGTCAGACTCTCACCTTTTGGTGTGTTCGGAGATATGGGCGACTCCAATCCTGTTGAACTCTTTAACTATGTGCTGCAGCAGCTTTCTCAGCGCGGAATTGCGTACGCACATGTTATAGAGCCTCGAAGCTCAGGAGCAGGCGGAGGAAAGCCTACTGACGAATCCGCACAAAGAACAGCTAAGGTCTTTCGCAAGGCTTTTGACGGAGTATTCATTTCGGCTGGCGGCTACGACGCCGAAAGCGCCGAAGAAGCGATTGCAGATGGCGACGCGGATGCAATCGCCTTCGGACGCCTGTTCATCGCCAACCCCGATCTACCCGAACGGTTCCGCGTCAATGCGGAGCTAAATAAGCCGGACCGGAGCACCTTCTATGGTGGAGGCGAGAAAGGCTACACTGACTACCCAGAACTCGCTGAAGCTCGCGTTTAGTTCTTTATACCGACGAACCAAAGGGGATCAGCTTTTGCTGGTCCCCTTTGCTGTTCGTGTCTATGTGCCCAGGTGTTAGCATGGCTGCGAATGGAGAAGACCTCGTGATCCGTCTCGCTTTGAAAACATTTCCATTGGCACGCTGCGTGGCTTTCACCACACTGGTTGCCGCGACCCACCTCGCCTTATCTCAAGCCAAACCACCTTTACAGCCAGTCTTTCGTCTGGACGGAGGCGATACTACATACGCCTTTGGAGTAAACGAACGTGGCGAACTCCAGCAGATTTATTGGGGCGGCAAAATTGGTGCGTCTGATCCAATTGCCGCAGTTCACTCCGAACCGGGTTGGGCATCGTTCGACTCGTCTTACAACAACACTCCGCAGGAATACTCGGGCTGGGGTGCGGGACTTTTCCAAGAGCCTGCTCTGAAGGTCACTTTCGCCGACGGCAATCGCGACCTTATGCTGCATTATGTCAGCAGCAGTAAACCCGATGACCACACTCTGGAAGTGCTTCTCAAGGATATAGCTCGCAAGATATCAGTAACCCTGCATTACAAGATTGATCCGACGACAGGCATTCTGGCGCGCTCAGCAACAATCGAGAACGCAGAACCTAAACCGATCTTGCTCGAGCAGGCAGCATCCGCTGCATTCGCCCTGCCACCGGCTCATTACACGTTGAGCTATCTTAGTGGACGTTGGGCGGGCGAGTGGACGCTCAATCAAGAAATAATTCATCCTGGCCAACGAATTCTGGAAAGTCGACGCGGCTCGACCGGTCATCAGCTCAATCCTTGGTTCGCAATTGGAAAAAGTGACTCAGCCAACGTCGTAGACGAAGAGCATGGCGAGGTCTGGTTCGGTTCGCTTGCCTGGAGCGGCTCATGGCGGATCACCGTCGAGCAAGATCAGTTGGACGCGGTCCGTGTGACGGGAGGCTTCAATCCCTTTGACTTCGGATATCAGTTGAAGCCCGGTGAGAAATTGGAGTCACCTGTCTTCTATGCTGGATACTCGAAGCAAGGGCTCGGCGGGGCGTCACGACTGCTGAATCACTTCACACTTGCGAATGTCCTGCCCGAGGCCCCAGCCCCTCGCCCTCGCCCAGTTATCTACAACTCCTGGGAAGCGACCGAGTTTAACGTAACTGAGGCTGGTCAGGAATCGCTAGCCGAAAAGGCAGCGGCGCTGGGGATTGACCGCTTCGTGATGGACGACGGCTGGTTCGGCCAGCGCAAAACGGACCATGCCGGATTAGGCGACTGGTATGTAAACAAAGAGAAGTTTCCCAATGGTCTCAAGCCACTGATCGACAAGGTCCACTCCTTTAACATGGACTTTGGCCTGTGGGTAGAGCCTGAAATGGTTAACCCGGACTCCGATCTCTACCGTAAGCATCCAGACTGGGTGCTGAACTTTCCCGGTCGCCCTCGCAACGAAGAACGCAATCAACTGGTGCTTAACCTGGCACGGCAGGATGTTCGAGACTACGTCTATGGCTTTCTCGATAAGTTGCTAAGTGAGAATCAAATCGCTTTCCTGAAGTGGGATTACAACCGCAACTGGAGCGAGCCGGGATGGGAGCAAATGGCTCCTGATGAGCAGAAGAAGGTCTACGTCCAATTCACCCGAAACCTGTATTCCATCCTGGCTGAATTGCGCGCCAAACATCCTAACGTAGAAATCGAGAGCTGCTCCGGCGGTGGTGGGCGAGTCGATCTTGGAATCCTGCGCTATACCGACGAAGTGTGGCCGTCCGACAATACAGATCCACTTGACCGGCTTACTATCCAGGATGGATTCACTCATGCCTACCCAGTGCAAGTGATGATGGCGTGGGTGACAGACTCACCGCATTGGCTGAATCAACGAAGTACTTCGATGACTTATCGCATGCTCGTGTCTATGCAGGGATCGCTCGGTATTGGCGCCAATCTCAACAAACTTTCAGACGAAGACCTCGCCACGATCAAGCGCTTGGTGGGTGAGTACAAGCAGGTGCAGAAGACCATCACACAGGGCGATCTCTATCGGCTGATCTCTCCGACGAATGGTAGCGAATTCTCTGCAACTGAGAGTGTGTCACCAGACAAGTCACAGGCCGTCTTCTTTGCATTCGTTCACTCGACGCAGGAAGGTCGCGGCTTCCCTCGCCTTCAACTGCTTGGACTGAATCCTGAAACGACGTATAAGCTCAGCAGCATTGAGGGTAAAGCCGATGAGGGCACTCCGGTAGAAGCTACTGGGGCCTGGTGGATGAACCACGGTGTCAATCTGCAGCTTCGCGGGGATTTTCAAGGTGCGGCCTTCAGACTCGACAAGAAATAAAATGTCCGCCGGCCTACGTTCAATTCGGCGAACGCTTTAAGACAAGGTCGATGCTATCGGGCGTTAGGAGGAAATGCTTTCTGTACCACAGCAGAGCTCGAGGCAATCTTCAGAGTCACCGAGGCATTTTCTACTTTGAGCAAAGACGCTGAGCGGACAGCGGCAGTTGAAGGATTGCGATCACTACTTGTGCTTGGAGTCATGGTGGGCATTGTCATGTTCGCGAGATGCACAGAACCAGTGTTGCCTGCGACCGGGAGAATCCGAGGCTGATTGAGAGTGCGAACAACCTTCACAGCCTCTGATGAAGCAAAAGATACGGTCTGCACGGGACGGCTTAGTTCGCCCACTGGTTGCACGTGCAATTCAGAACCATCGCGATCACCACCCGCAAGGATCATTGAAGATGGGGAAGCAGCCGCAGCTTCGTTGACAATTGTCAGGCGAACGACCTTCTCGTTGTCATCTGCGATCTGAATGTACGAAGCGTCTGGATCAGATTGTGCTCTAGGCGCACCTGCTCCGCCGGACACGACCAGCACGCCAAATCCAGCGACAAAGTCATAGTTAGGTGCGGAGAGCGACCCCACACCTCCCTTGATCGCATAATTTGCTTCAGGGCTTGTAACTCTAGCTGTCGTCGTCAGTTCAGGTGTTCCAGTAATATGCGCTGAATCTATAGTCTCACCGTTCACAAAGCCACGGATCGAATACGAGGCTATTGTGGGTACTTGACCCACAATGGACTGCATGTCCGCCGGAACAATGACTAATTTGGCCTTCTCTACACTGAGATGATCAAAGATTACAGTCGATTCCGAATCACCAACAATCTCAGCCTTGACCGTAAATTTTCCCAACACTGATCCGTTCGCGCTGACAGAGGCAAGGCCATGACTGTCGGTGTCCACGAACTGACTACTCAATTCTACCTCTGGGCTTGCCTGAAATCTGACGCGAACCCCAGCGAGAACTCGATGCGATAGAGCATCCATCGCACCAACCACCAATGGCACCTGAAACGCCGACATGTAGGATGCCTGCTGATTATTTCCCGAGACTATCTGAAGAATGGGCGGACCAGATGCGAGCGCTCTCTGCGTCATGCACATCGTTACGATTGCAGTTGCGATGAGGCAGATATAAGAGGTTACGGTGAGGGCTCCCATACGGACATGTAACTTAGATCGTCCTGTAATGAATGCTTTCATTGCTTAGGCCTGCTAACTTTCTGGGCAAACTTGCTGCGCCCGAATATCGGCAGCTACGGGATGTAAAGTGCATTTCCTTGATCTATATGGGCCTCCAGCAAGAGGGAGATTCGCCGAGGTTCCATGTCCACTAACAATTGAGCAATGCACCAGTAGCAATCTTGCTACGACTTGCAGATTATGCAATGGCTAGTTAGGAATCATGGATCACATCTTCGGTAATGATTACTAAGTTTAGCTTTAACTAATGTTTAGGCTTCTGCGTTCATACTCATGGTTGCGGGCAAGACACCGCCGATACTTTCCGGTGACATTTCTAAAGCAGATCGGTTAGACTTCCTCCAGCCCGAGAAATCGTTTTCTGGAGTATCTACATGCCCCTCGTCGCCGGCGTCGATTTTGGCACCCTGAGTGTCCGCGTCACCCTCGTTCACAGTGAAAAAGGTCCAATAGGTACTGCTTCAGCCGACTATCCGCTCAATCGTCGCCGCGAAGATCCAGATTTTGCCACGCAATCCCATTACGAGCAAATGGACGCATTGATCCGGGCGACCCGAGCGGTGCTGGAATTGACGGGCGTTGGAGGCGGAGAAGTTGTAGCGCTCGCCCTCGATACGACTGGCTCCAGCGTCATTCCCGTAGGCGAGAACCTCGAACCACTTGACGACTACTATCTCTGGTGCGATCACCGCGCTAAGGAAGAGGCCGAAGAAATTACCGAGAAAGCACATGCTGCGGGATTGGAGGCGATCGATTGGTGCGGCGGCGTCTACTCCCACGAGTGGGGCTTCGCCAAACTTCTGCATTGGTTACGCCACAACCCATCAAAGCGTAGCCAATTCGTAACCGCCCTCGAGCACTGCGATATGGTTGCGGCCACACTTTCAGGAGTGAAGTCCGTCGCCGGTCTGAAGCGCAGCGTATGCGCGATGGGTCATAAGTGGCTATGGAATCCCAAGTGGGGCGGTTTTCCCTCTGAAGAATTCCTCGTCTCCGTCGATCCTCTGCTTGCGGGAATTCGTGAAAAACTGGGGGGCGAATTCCTCACTTCAAATCACATTGCCGGATATCTCTCACCTGAATGGGCAAGCCAGATGGGGTTGCACGCTGGCATACCCATCCCGGTCGGCGCCTTCGATGCGCACTGGGACGCTATCGGGTCCC
>Ga0302140_10000769_pt1 | contig 42082 bp, 32 predicted proteins | sample I_Bog_E1_1_FD_202095 | JGI IMG/M metagenome (GOLD analysis project Ga0302140, IMG submission 202095) | Peat permafrost microbial communities from Stordalen Mire near Abisko, Sweden - I_Bog_E1_1 | ecosystem: Environmental > Terrestrial > Soil > Wetlands > Peat | place: Sweden: Abisko, Stordalen...
AATGCGCAGCAATTCGGCAAACTGTTTGAGCTTGCCGTAGATGACCAGGTTTACTCACAGCCATTGGTCATCAGCAATCTCGCCATCAACAGCGCAACGCACAATGTGGTTTACATTGCCACCACAAACAATTCAGTTTATGCTTATGATGCAGACAATGGATCTCTGCTTTGGCAAAAAAATTACACGATTGCAGGCATGAGGCCTCCCACCAATACAGATATGAGCGCAATCGGCGCCTGCAGTTCCGCTTATTTTGATTTTACAGAAAATATAGGGATAGTTGGTACTCCGGTAATAGATTCTGCTGCGCAGCTTATGTATTTCGTTGCACGCAGTACGGATGGAACGACTTTTGTCCAGCATCTCCATGCAGTAAATATTATCACAGGCGGAGACATAGCCGGAAGCCCGGTGCAAATCAGTGCGACATACAACGGCACCGGCGATGGAAGTGTGAACAATGTCATCACCTTCGACGGGCAAAGGCAAAACCAGCGGCAGGCACTCACCCTGGTAAATGGGAGGGTTTATGTCACCTGGTCATCGCATTGCGATCTGGCTCCCTACCATGGATGGATACTGGGCTACAACTCAAAAACATTGCAGCAGGAGATAGTGTACAATAACACACCCGATGGAAGCGACGGGGGGATTTGGGAAAGTGGTCAGGGCTTAGCCGCCGATGATGCAGGGAACCTTTATGTGGCAGCAGGGAACGGCACGGCAGGTGTTCCCGGAGATCCAACGAATTTGCGTAACAGGGGTGAGAGCGCAACGAAATTATCGGTTTCCGGATCTACCTTAACTGTTGCCAGCTATTTTACCCCATATAATTTTGCATTCCTTGATTCAGTTGATAATGATTTAGGGTCTTTCGGCTCTTTGCTGATCCCCAATTCCAATTATTTTTTTACAGGCCGCAAGGGAGGTGTATTTTATTTATTGGATAAGGATAATATGGGAGGATACCTGCCTGCATCCGATCCGGCACATCAGGTCCTTGCGCTTAATCTGAATGATGAACACTGCCAGGGTAGTTATTATAATGGAGCGGCTAACGAGTATGTATATGCATGGTCGGAAAATACCAGCCTGCAGGCATTCCCATTCAATCGAAGCACGGGCATGATTGATGTAAATAATATCCTTGTATCTTCTGCGAGCGGCCCTACTGGTGGAAGCGGCGCTGTGACATCCGTATCCTCAAATGGCAACGCAGACAGCACGGGTATTTTATGGGCTGCATTCGCAACCCCCGGATGCGATGCAGGACATGGGGCATGCCCCGGCGTATTGTATGCATTCAGTGCAAGCAATATCACCACGCAATTGTGGAGCAGCCTCGGTAACCAAAGCGATGCGGTGGGCAACTATGCAAAATTTTCATCACCTACTATTGCCAACGGGCATGTTTATCTTGCAACATTTTCAGGGTATGTGGATGTGTATGGCCTAAAATAAATGCGATGGCAGTTGAATGAAATTAAATAGAAGCAAGATGATGTGTCCGGATCAAATATAAAAGCTGGTGGAAAAACAAATCAAAACTAAAATATCATTTTTCCAATTTGTGGTGCAAGACTGGAAAATCAATAATGGAAACCCTAAGGGCAGGATCATTTTGCTACTTTTCAGGATAGCAAATTTTTGCTCGACAAGAAAAATATACTACTACTTTGGCTTCCCGTATCTCTTGTTCTACCGGTTTTTTGTAGAATGGCTATTCAGTGTTGAAATTCCGTGGAATGTAAAAATCGGCAAGAACCTCACATTGTTCCACGGCCAGGCGTTGGTGATGAACAATAATGTAGTGATAGGTGAAAACTGCACCCTGAGGCATTGCACCACGATTGGCAACAAGCAATTAAATGATCACAGTTTCAGCGGATCGCCTGTCATAGGTAACCATGTTGATGTGGGCAGCAATGTATGTATTATCGGAGATATTACGATAGGAGACAATGTAAAAATCGGATGCGGCGCTGTAGTCATCACCAGTATACCTAAGGACCGAATTGCAGTTGGCAACCCCGCTATCCCAAAGATTCCAAAGCAACACCTTTGAACTCATTCGCCGCTTTACGAAAAAGCCCGCGGATTATCATGCAATTTTTCATTTGTATTGCTATATCGACAAAATAAATACCAACTTAAAAATTTTTCTGAATTTTCCTGTAAATGAAGATACTTATCGGGATTAACCCTAAAAGCCATCTGCTGCTGGCAAATGATGAATTGAACGGACTGAATGAAATTGGATTTGAATGCAGATCAGTGCGGTTTGGCCGAAAGGATTTTTCGAGTGGCTTTATGCTACGGCTATTTGATGTTATAACAAATGCATTTAGTATCATTATTGCTTTATATAAATTTTCTCCGGCTATTCTATATTTGAATTCAAGAGTAGAGCCGATCGCTGCAGTACGGGATTTTATCACTGTGTCCCTGATAAAATGTTTTTATTTTAAAAGGTTAAAAGTGGTGATCAAATCGCACGGGTCAGAACCATCTGTGCTGATCAAAAATTCTTTTTTGTACAAGCGCATCATGATTCCGTATTTGTCAAAACATGTTGACGCATGGTTTTTCCTTTCTACCGAAGAAAAAAATATTGCAGGCAAGTACGCCCCGGTGCTGGCTGATAAGATATTTGTTACCGCTAACATTATAGATCCCTCACGATCAAAGCCTTCTTCTGAATTCAGAAAAAAATATCATTTTTCTGATGACAAAATCAAAATTTTGTTCATAGGCAGAACCATTAATGAGAAAGGGGTCTTCGAGTTTCTGAATAGCATCCCGCTGACAGACTGCAGTGACCAATGCGAATTCATTTTTGTGGGTGACGGCCCATGTCTTCAAGATCTGAAGGAATTGGCCATTAAAAAAGGGATAACCAGCTATGTGAAATTTCTGGGTTGGTTCGATGAGCAAGAGGCAGACAATTTTTACGCCAATGTGGATATTTTCGTCTTCCCTACATTTTTTGACGAAGGGTTCCCGATGGCTCTTTTTAAATCGGTAGCTGCAGGCCTTCCTGTCATTACCACTAAAACACGAGCTGCAAGTGATTATTTGAGTATGCCAGAGAATGTGCTGTGGGTGGAAGCAAAATCTGAAAAGCAGGTAGCAAAAGCAATTGAAGAACTGGTAAAAAACGAACCACTCAGAAAGTCCATGTCAGCTAACAATATCCTGTTAAGCAAACAATTTTCAAGAAATAAAATATGCACTGAAATGGGAAAGGTATTTGCATCCCTTACCTGACCGGCATTGCATCATCTATTTTTTTTAAACCCTATGCTTCCCCTGCTGAAATCATTTATCACTACATCTTTTAGTAAATAAGAATATGCAAAGAGGCAAACTTATTCATTTCGACCTGTCCCTCGGGAGTTATTCATCATTCATCACACGGATCGTCGGGCTTGCAAAAAAAAAATCTTCGTACTATGTATGCGTGGCAAACGTTCACATGTTTGTTGAGGCATATCGCGATAAAGGCTTTTGTAACGTCATCCACGATGCAGATATCATAACGCCCGATGGGATGCCTTTGACCTGGGGAATGCGTTTATTATATGGTATCCAGCAAGACCGGGTAGCCGGAAGCGATATCTTGCCCGACTTGCTGCAACAATGCGAAGCATCCGGCCTGTCGGTATTTTTTTACGGGGGCTCAAAAAAATTATTGGATGGGACTTCCGATTTTTTGAAAAATAAATATCCCGATTTGAAAGTAGCCGGGCTGTATAGCCCTCCCTTCAGAGAATTATCGGAAAATGAGACACAAGATGCGATATCAGCAATAAACGATTCAAATGCAAATATTGTAATGGTTGTGCTGGGTTGCCCGAAACAGGAAAAATGGATGCATGCAATGAAAGGCAAAATCAATTCAATCATGATAGGGATCGGAGGTGCACTCCCATTGCTGATCGGTGCTCAAAAAAGAGCTCCCAAATGGATGCAAGATTACGGGTTAGAATGGCTCTTCCGGCTGTCAATTGAACCCAGGCGTCTGTTTAAAAGGTATGCTATCACAAATCCGTATTTCATTTTTATAGTATTCAGGGAATTTCTTCGAATAAAATTGCTGAAAAAAACAGCATGATTTTACAAAAAGCATGCAAGCCATCGCATTGTATCTCAACTGCCTGATGTCTGGTATTTCATTGATTACCCCTCGAAAGTAATCGGTTCGATGCTCATTTTTCTAAAACCCATCTTAACGGCATTTACTTTAATAATTATAGCACAAGCTTATGAATAAAAAATTTATGCTTTCAATGCAGGCGCTCCTGGTTGGGCTGGATATTTTGTCCCTCAACGCTGTTTTTTGCTCTGCCTGTTATTATTATCAGGAGCATTTTATCCGGGGCTTCTACTCCCAGTATGCATTTTTTATTGGGTATTTAAATATTATCTGGCTGAGTGTTGCATTGATTGTGAATGAGTATCACGAGAAAAATATAGTCTCATTTGAGCTCTTTTCCAGAAGGTCAATGCATGCATTTATTTATTTCCTGTTATTGAGTATCGCTTATCTGTTTTTCTCTCATCAGTTTTTTATCTCAAGGACATTCACTATCGTGGTCATGCTGAGTTTTGCATCGGCTCTGTTGTTCAATCGTTTTCTGTATCTGTTTATTTTCAATTATTTCAAAAGAAACGGCAACTTATTGAACAAAGTAATTGTCATCGGATACAACAGTCTATCGAAAAAATTAGTCAGCTATCTGGAAAACGAGTTTTCAAACAAAAGCGTGGTAGGCTTTTGTGAAGAAGACGAAAATATTAATGAACTAACCAATTACCCCATATTGAGCAATGTTGGCAATGCGCTTGAAATGTGCCATCAATATGGCGCTTCAGAGATATATTCCACCATCGCTCCTGAGCAGAACCCGGATATTTATAGAATCATCAATGATGCCGAGTTGCATTGCATAAGGTTTAAAGTGATACCCGATTTAAAACTTTTTATCGCAGGATATGGCCAGGTTGATTTTTTAAATGAAATACCAATAATCTCATTAAGGCATGAACCGCTTGAAACCATGAGCAATCGGACCAAAAAACGGGTATTTGACATTGCTTTTAGTATTGTTGTTGTCCTGTTGTTGTTGAGCTGGTTGTACCCCATTATTGCGTTGCTGATAAAGTTGAGCTCAAAAGGGCCTGTTTTATTTACCCAAAAAAGATCGGGCAGGGATAATAAAGTATTTAAAGTGTATAAATTCCGGACCCTGAAATCCAATGAAAGCGGAAAAGGTTTTAAACAGGTGATAAAGAATGATGAAAGAGTGCACAAAATAGGAAGGTTCCTCAGAAGGACCAGTTTAGATGAACTGCCACAGTTCATTAATGTGCTCCTCGGGCAAATGAGCGTATGCGGCCCAAGGCCTCATCCGCTGGCGCTAAACGAATCTTATAAAAAAATTGTAGATAAATATATGGTCAGGCAATTTTTAAAACCGGGCATCACGGGTTGGGCACAGGTAAATGGGTTCAGGGGAGAAATACAAAACATCTCAAAAATGAAAAAAAGAATTGAATTTGATCTTTGGTACCTTGAGAACTGGAGCTTATGGCTTGATGTTAAAATAATATTCCTTACGCTGTTCAAAACCATCAAGGGTGACGAAAACGCATTCTAAACAAAGCCAAACACCGCACCGAATTCCCTTTGACCAGAAAATTACAATTAAAAAAAACTGACAAACATCACTAATGGATCAGGGCATCAAGAAAAAGAAAATGGTTTGGGTCACGCCCGATAATTTTCTGGACTCAGATTTTAATCCTTCATTATTTCACTTGTTATTATCCAGCTTTGACATTAAATGGATAATCATTTTGCCAAGGGGCGAAAGCTTTTTTAAAGAATCGGATTTTGAAGAGCTTGCTAAATCGGAGGGAATGGAGATACAATTCATGTATCTAAGTTTTCGGCAAAGAGACCCTCGCCGGATATTTTTTTTCGCATCACTTTATCGCAAAATAAATATTGAGCCTTACGATTTATTGTATCTCAGTTATGGTCCCGTAGATCCTTATGCCATTCCTTTCTTTTGGGCTTTGAATAAAAACAAAACAATCTTTGCGGTTCATGAAGGACATGTGAATGACAATTTTAAGCTGCCTTTCCTGAGCAATATGCTGCTGAAAAACGTGTATCCGTATGCAAAATTTGTTCACCTGTTCTCACCTTTTGCAGCCAATGTTTTCCGGAAGCATTACCCCAAAGCCAGGATTTTTATGATCCCAATGGCTTTGAAATCTTTCGGGCAAAGCAATTTGGAGAAGTGTTCAGCGGTTGTCACTTTCTTGTCCTTCGGGAACATCAACCATGCAAAGAATATTGATTTGCTGATCGAAGCCGCATGCAATATTTATGAGCAGGGGCAAAAAGGATTCAAGATATCCATAAATGGCTACTGCGCAAACTGGGGTTTTTATCAATCCAAAATCCGGTATCCTGAAATTTTTGAGTGCGATATCAGAAAGATCCAAAACGCCGAGATACCTGATTTGTTCACGCGAAGCCATTATCTCGTGCAACCCTATCGTTCAACATCGCAAAGTGGCGTTTTGAAAATAGCTTTCAATTATAATTTACCCATTATTGCCTCGGACTTAACAGGTTTCAAAGACGAAATTGAAGAAGGCATCAATGGATTTTTATTCAAAACTGGTGATGTAAAAGATTTAGAAAGAATATTAATCAAAGTATTAAATGAACATGATAAAGAATATGACGCGTTGTTGGCAAACATGCGCAATCATACACGTTCGCGATATTCCTCAGACAGCCTGAATGCCAGGTACATTGATATGTTCACAGAGGTTAGTGTTGAAAAAAAATAACATCATCCGGGAATTGATTTCCAAATATTGTTATTAAAATAATTTAGTAGCTTCTTGCGTGGCCCGAAGCACCAGGTCAATTGTTAAAACTGTTCCTTCAATTTATCAATTTTCTTCAGAGCAAAAAGGCTGAGAATTTTATTTATGGCAAAACTGAAATTATGCATTGTAAATAGCTGCTCGATAGAAAAGTCTTACGGGGGCATTGCGCCATTCATGAAAAATCTGGATCCCTTTTTAAATGATGCTTTTGATGTCAAATATTTAGTGCTTCCTGATTTTCTGCATAACATACAATTTATACCCAGGCGCCTGATATTTATGATGTACATGATTGCCAACAGAAGGCGTTTAAAAAAATTTGATGTGGTTTTATCGCATGTGCCTGAAGGATCTTATATCGTTTCATACGGAAATGTTCCTTTTGTCCATATTTTCCATGGAAATTTTAATCCCATGTCACAGTCCCGCTTTTGGTACGGAAAATATTTTAAACGTGTATTTGAATTCATGGAACGAAGGATCATCAAAAAGGCAGCCCTCCTGTACACAGTTGGCAATGAAAGACCGGGCATACCAAAAATTTTTAACCCCATTTATCACAGTGTGAAAATAAAAAGCTTCGATTCGAAATCCGGGTTTATATTTTCTGGCCGGCTTGAAAAAATAAAAAACATTGATAAAATAATCAGGGTATACGCAAAACTGAGCCCTGCCATTCAGAAAGTCAATCCTTTATATATAGCAGGAATGGGCTCACAGGAAAATGTATTGAAAGAACTTGCAGCATCATTACCTATTCATGGCAATGTGTTTTTTTTGGGCAATTTAAAAAATGACGATCTGATTGAAGTTGATTCTTCAAAGAAGATACTCCTGATGGCTTCTTCGCAGGAAGGATTTCCGATGGCCATTGCCGAAGCCTTGTCGTTGGGAGTGCCGGTGATCTCAACAAATACAGGAGATATTCCACGATTTCTGAAAAGCAACTACAATGGGTTTTTATTACCGGTAATATTCAGCGATGATGAATATGTTCAAAGCATTGAAACAATACTGGGAGATTATGAAAGATTTTCAATTAATGCGCTTGCATCTGCTGCTGTATTTAAAGCTGATCGTGTGTCCGGCGCCCTGATAAATGATATTAATAAAATAATTTCAAAAAATTGAGCGTAATCGGTATTGATGTGGCAACAATTATTCCCGGCAAAGGGGGCACCGGAGGAGGGATATGGACCTATGCCAAAAATGTGCTCATGGCACTTGATGACCTGGTGGAAAACGAGTCAGGCATCAAGGTTAAAGTTTTTGTGAACAAAGCTTTTGATCTTAATCTTAAGCATATTGATGTCATTCGGACAGATTTGAATACAGAGCCTTTAATAAACCGCTTAAGGTATGTTCATCTGGTGCTACCCCGGCTATGCAAAAGATTTCATGTAGACGTTTTACATAAACTGGCTACCGAGGTTCCCTTTTTTTACAGAGGCAGTGTAATCGTAACGATACATGATTTCATGAGCGACTTTTATCTTGAAAAAGGATACTACAGAAATGACTTATTTGGGTTATTAAAATCTCATTATTTTAAATTCATTGAAAAAATTGCCGTAAAAAAAAGCAGGCTCATTATTGCGAATTCTTTTTCAATTAAGAATGAATTAACAGGAAAGTACGGCAATAAAAATGTGCGGGTTATCGGTTTGGGAAATTCTGTAAATGAAATCCCGGTTCCATGCAAAAACAAAAAGACATTGAGCTTTTATTGTGTTGCAGGCTATTACCCCCATAAGGGCCATTTGAATGTTATCAGGTTGGTAGAATTATTGGTTTCCAGATATCATCTCGATATAATGCTGCATTTCAGGGGAAACCCGGGCAATGAAAAATATTTCAATTCAATATTGGAAAGGGCAAAACAATCTTCCTGCAGAGAAAGGATTAGCATCGAAGGCTATGTTGCACAATGCTCCATATCTGAAATTTTTGCTGATGCAGATTTCATGATTCTTTTAAGCGAGTATGAAGGGTTTGGCCTGCCTGTGATAGAAGCACAGGCTATCGGCTTGCCGGTTATCTGCTCAGATATCCCTGTTTTGAGAGAGGTAAGTGGCGGTTATGCCTGCTTTGTAGATTTGAATGATGCAGAAAAAGCAGCAGGTATTGTTTATGATTTTTTAGGCAATGCAGCAATACAGCAATATAATATCGCAAATGGGATTGACCATGTGAAGCGGTTTCAATGGAGCAAGAATGCCGCACAACTTATACAGGCTTATAAATCTATATAATTATAAAAAAGAAGTTCGTTCTGAGAGTTAAATAATGAAATTATTTAAATTTACTTCCTTCATAATGGGAAAAATATGTTGCTCTTTATTTTGAATAATACTATTTACTACATCGTGAAAATGAAGAAAACATTTGATAAAATCCGCAACATATCCCTGATCATATTTCCTCTTTTTGCTATCCACATGGCAAGCGCTTCAAGTTATTATTTTTCAACTTCAAAAGGAGATGATTCGAGAACCAGCAGCTATGCGCAAAACCCTGTTACTCCCTGGAAAACGATTGATAAGCTGAATGCTTTTTTTGACAATCTGAAACCAGGGGATTCTGTGCTATTCCACAGAGGCGAAATTTTTTATGGATCCATCAATGCAAAAAGATCAGGCAGTTCATCTTTGCCTATTGTGGTGAGCTGTTATGGAACAGGAGATGCTCCTGTGATCTCGGCGTTTGCCAGACTATCTTCATGGACATTAAAAGCTGAGGGAATTTATGAAAGCACCTGCGCCTCATGCGTCGCAACAGACAATATTTTAATCATTAATGGAAACTTACAAACGTTAGGCCGTTACCCAAACAAAGGCTACCTAAGCTTTCAATCTCACAATGGCAACAAATCCATTTCTGATAAAACCCTTCCTGATTTTCCCAACTGGACAGGAGCTGATATAGTGATCAAAAAAAAGCATTGGATCATTGACCGGGGCAATATCACCTCTCAAACCAGTGGCATAATAAATTATGCAGGCGGCACTTCAGGCACACCAACAGACAATTATGGTTACTTTATAGAAAATGACCCCAGGACACTTGATCAATTTGGTGAATGGTATTTTGATTCATCTGCAAAAAAAATGCGGGTATTTTTTGGAAACGCAAATCCGAGCTTATATTCAGTGAATGCAAGCGCAGAAAATATACTCGTGAATATCAACGGTCAAAGTTTTATAGAATTTAAAAACCTTTTATTCGAAGGAGCAAACATCAACGCATTCCGGATCATCAACTCAAAAAACATCACTGTCCAAAATTGCAGGATCGATTTTTCCGGAACCGATGCCATTTATGCATCAGGATCCTCCAACTTGTCCATAGAAAACTCAGCCATTGATCATTCCCAAAATGATGCAATTACTTTAGACAGCATTTGCAGATCGGCCCGCATCAGAAACAATCTCATCAGGAATACCGCACTAATGGCCGGCATGGGCAAAAATGGGACCGGCACTTATCAGGCAATATCAGCTTTTGGAGAAAGCAGCATCATTGAGTATAATGAAATAGACAGCACAGGGTATAATGGAATCTATTTCGGAGGCAACCGATCAACTGCAAAAAATAACCTGATCCAATATTTCTGTATTGTGAAAGATGACGGTGCCGGCATCTACCTGGGCGATTGGTTTCCTTCTGCCGGAAAAAAAATAATCGGGAATATTATTTTGAATGGCGTAGGATCGCCGGAAGGTACAAATACCAGATTCCCGCTACAAGTTGAAGGTATTTATATAGATGATAACAGCGCTGATGTGGACATTCAGGCTAATTCAGTTGTCAACTGCCCGCACGCAGGCATTATGATCCATAATGCCCATAACATTAAAATAGAAGACAATACTATTTTCAATAATAGTATCCAATTATTGCTCCAGCATGACAATTTATGGCCAAACAGCCCGATAAAAGATGTCAGTGCCCGCAGAAATATTTTTTTCTGCGGGGCAGCAGGCCAGATTTGCCTGAGCATCCTATCGCCTGATGATGAAATCCGATCCTTCGGCATTTCAGACAGCAATTATTATTATCGTTCAACAAATGATGATGTTGCTATTCAGACGATGACCAATATCTGGACCAGCAAAAGCGCTGCTAAAAATTTTTCTGTTTCAGCATGGCAGACAGCCTATAATCAAGACCTGAATTCAAAAATGCCTGATTTGAAAATATCGGATGGAGCTAATATCCATTTTGAATATAATGCTTCTTTAAATAATATAGCACTTCCATTAAAGGGATACTACATCCATTCCGACAGCGCGGTGTTTGCAAATAAGTTTACGCTAGTGCCTTATGGTTCGGTGGTTTTTTTTAAAAATTGACTTAGTAGATTGCAGATGCTGTTTGATTAAAGCAACAGTCGCATCAAAATCTTATTTTCTCTATTGAAAATATTCCCCGGAAATACGAAATTTTTTTCTATCGTTATGGCGGCTGTTTTTGCCCCGCATTTGCTGTTGGCGCAATACGGAGGCTATACTCCAAATGCAGCAACAAACTACCTGGGGCCTAACAGCTTTCAAAGCATCTTTACCGACACCACATATAATGATGGTTCAATAACAAGTGCCGTTTCTGCAACAGTATATTTCTTCGGGAGCAAAGCAAATGCGCAACACCAGCTACTTGCCAATGCTGGTGGCGGCACTGCTAGTCAAATTGGCAATGCCGTTCTCAATAATGGCTCTGGCGGCTTAATGATCAACAACCCTTCAACGGGTTTAGAGATCATCACGAACTTTAATTTCAACGGACAGAATGCACAGGTAACCACACTCAGAAATGCCAGTGCCATATTGATCAATAATCTGCACATTGATGCTAATGCGGTTATTTCAGGGGCTAATGCTAACAATAACGTCAACGGATACCTGAAAAAAGACGGTGATGCGGCTGCGTTCATTTTCCCGCTCGCAGACCGGGCGGTTTATGCACCGATTGCTGTTGGCGCTATGGGTTCTGGCAACTCCCTTACTGCTGCGTATTACAATGCAAGCGGCAGCACAGCGGCAACGTTTGAAGGAGGGCCTTTCCCCATTACATCAGTTAGCACTGCAAATCTGACTGTAAGCCCTACGGAATATTGGAATATTAGTGCGACCGGGACTCCGGCAGCTGGCTTAACCCTAACATTTAATGGAGACTACAGTTCTGCTAACTTAGCTGCGCTGTTTATAGTTGGTTGGAATATTTCCGCAGGCCAGTGGGAACAAGTGCCTTCAGCCATTGCAACTGGGCTTGCACCGGGCAGCTCCATCAGCAGCACAGGAAATGTGAATCTGTCTACATATGCAGCGTTCACACTGGGTTTTGTTCCTCCACCAGTTGTAACCGCCACTGCAAATACTCCGGCCTGCGGTCAGATCAGCGATACCATCACTGCTATAGGTTCAAAGGGAACCCCACCTTATCAGTTCTCCATCGACGGCATTCACTTTCAAACCAGCAATATTTTCACCGGGCTTGATTCCGGCAACTACATTGTTACCATAAAGGACAGTTATGGATTAACGGATACGGTAAGTGTCATTATAAAAGGGAATTCGCCCGGGATCATTTTTGCAGGGAATGACACCAGTATCGCCATCAACCAACCTTTGCAGTTGAATGCTATTGATGTGGACAGTACAGGATATAATCAATTCAACTGGTCACCTGCTTATGGCTTGAACAATCCATCAATACAAAACCCGGTTGCTACGCTGGATAAGGATGTCACCTACACGGTAACAGCTATGGCACCAGATGGCTGCCAGGCAACAGCGGAGATAAGCATCAAAGTAGAACCCGGCCCTGCGATATATGTGCCTTCCGGGTTCACGCCCAATGGAGATGGCAGGAATGATATATTGAAAGCCATTCCCATTGGCATTCAGGAACTCCGGTATTTTGTCGTGTACGACAGATGGGGCCGGCGTTTGTTTTACACAAACAATGCAAGCGTGGGATGGGATGGCAAAATGGGCAGCAAGCTTTGCGACCCCGGCACTTATGTGTGGATGGCAGAAGGGGTAGCCCCTAATGGAAGAGTGATTTTCAATAAGGGGACTGTTGTATTGATCAGATAAAACGAATGCGCAACTGCGCTATATTTTATATAACTAATCTTAACATAAAAAATATGAGAAAAATAAAAAAAACCTTGTTGTGTGGCATTTTGTTGCTTGCCAGCCTGGCTGGCAGCACACAAGTAAAATTTGGGAACAACCCAACAACCATTAACGCCAATTCATTATTAGAATTGGAATCGACGAATAAAGGATTGTTGCTTCCACGGGTTGCATTGACGCAAACCACCTTGCCTTCCCCGCTTTCGGCCAATGTGCAGGGTATGACGGTATTTAATACTGCCACCATTAACGATGTTGCTCCCGGCATTTACTATAACGATGGCACAAAATGGCTAAGCGTAAGCTCAACAAGCTGGAGTCTTACAGGCAATGCGGGTACTACAGCAGGAATTAATTTTATAGGCACCACTGACAGCACCGATTTAGTATTCAAAATTAAAAACATTGTATCCGGATGGCTCAACAATCCATTGCTGAACACTTCTTTTGGGTTCAACTCTTTGCAGTTAACTGCAACAGGAAACGATAACGCTGCTTTTGGAACAAATGCCCTTACCTCAAATACCACCGGTGCACAGAACACTGCGATAGGCGCAGGAAGTTTGCAATACAGCACAACTGGCTATCTGAATACTGCTACCGGAGCATTGGCTATGCAGTACAATATATTCGGAGGGCTTAATACTGCTTATGGCACTCAATGCATGCAAAGCAACTTTAGCGGTACAAGCAATGCTGCTTTTGGCTATAGTGCATTAAATGTTAATCAGGACGGCAACAATAATACGGCTGTTGGTTCTTTATCAATGGGAGCTAACCTTCATGGCAGCAATAATGTCGCCATAGGATACCAGGCTTTGCAATCGAATATCACAGGCGCAAACAACACTGCATTGGGTTATGATGCCGGTTCCAGTCTGAGTTCAGGAGACAATAACATCGTTATTGGCAATAATGCACAGCCATCAGCACCAACCATAAGCAATGAGGTTACGGTTGGCAATGCTTCAAATAATTCGTACCGGATTTACGCTGCTGGCTGGACTAACGCTTCTGACAGAAATCTAAAGCACGGGATTAAAGAACTACCCATCGGCCTTGATTTTGTCATGGGGCTAAAGCCTGTTGAATTTATTTATAACAATGCAAGAAATGAAGCCAGGGCACTTGGTTTTATAGCTCAGGATGTGCAGAATGATATGGTGCAGAACAAAATGGACAAAAGCTATGAACTGGTAAGTAATCTGGATAATAAATATCTGGGCCTCAATACAACTGAGCTCATACCTGTTCTTACCAAAGCCATCCAGGAACAGCAAAAAATTATTGAGGACCAAAATCGAAGAATCGAGAAACTGGAGAAATTGCTGATGAGCAAATGACAGGAACCACCAAATTTAAAACTGCGCTCTTCTTGCCTATTTGAGAAAAGCCAAACCATCGGGTAACCACTTCATGTTTTTAGCTTATGAAATCCAATGGCATCAGCCGAAGACGTTTTAGTAATCAGTATTCAATGACTACTACCACCGGGCCAAACCAATTTGGTTAATGAGTTCATTGTCCCCGTTGATGCATATCAGTTATCTATGGGTAAGATGGCAGTATAACAGTGGTATTGGAGGTTGCCTAAAAATGGAATTTCAAATAATCAGCGATCGGCTTTTTGCCGCTTTCGATGTATTTCTCAGCGGGTCTTTGCGGTTTAAAACACTTTTGCACCGCAAAGAATACAAAGGTTTTCGCAAAGCTCGCCAAGAAAGCAGCTTTTTATCCCTTTTTAGGCAGCTTCTGAGACGAACTACTCCTTAACTATCCTAAAAAAATCTCTTCGTTAGTTGCCTCTTTTATCTTAACCTTCCACAAAAATTTATTTTCCCAGTTTATTACAATTTTGCGGTATCATAAACCCACAAAAACAGGTCATTTCCGTATGGCCGCCGTATGGTTTCCGTATCATTTCCGTATGGAAACAGTATGAGAAGAGTATGGGAACAGTATGAGAAGAGTATGCCGACAGTATCGGCATAGTATGGCAAATATATAGCTGAGGTATATCTGAAGTATCAGAACAGTACCAACCCAGTATGGAACAAGTATCAGATGAGTATGAACGAAATATATCTGGCGCATTAGCGATTTGTATCGCACGGGACAATGGATACAAAGACACAACGAATCCTTTGCTTTGCGCCCGCTGCCTCCTTTGCGATCTTTGCGTGAAATTTTTTTAAGACTGCAGGCAAAACAACAAACCCCGCAGCTTTCGCTGCAGGGCCTGTGCATTTTGGTTTTTGTTTATTGTACTTTATTGTTTGATAAACTTGATCGTGTTGGTCTGGCCGTTGCCGAATATGCCTTTCACGATGTACACTCCCTTGGCAAGACCGGACGTTTGAAGGCTCAGGTTGTTTGTGCCCTGCATCACCTGCACAGTCCGGTGCTGGATTTCTTTGCCATCAATGCTCATGATCGCGAGCTCGATGTTCTGTGTGGATGAGGCTGATATGTTCAGCATCGCATCACCATAGACCGGGTTGGGCTGCACGCTGATCAGCTCCATAACATTCGCGCTGCTCACTATCAGTTGAATGTTCGAATAAAACACATTGCCGTTTTCATCTGTGATCTTGATGCGGTAGTATGCTTTGTTGCCAACGCTGCTGTAATCATTGTAACTATACGGCGATGAGCAATCAGATGCTGCACTGCCCGTGATGCTGCCGATGGCCTCAAAGCTGGTGCCATCATAAGAGCGTTCTACTGCAAAGCTGCTGAAGCTCACATTGCATTCCACTTTCCATGCAAGCTTGTTATAACCAACAGCTTTCGACGCTGTGAAATAATCCAGGATGATGGGCAGCGGGTTGCTGGTAGAACTGGTAGACCCAAGGGCAAATGGGCTGAAGGACAAATTGGAACCTGTAAAGGTTATTGAACCGCTGGTATTGTCTCCGGAAGTACTGTATGAACCAACACCTATCACATCCCAGCCATTGCTGAAATTGTAGTGTCCGATCGCAAGAGTGCTTAGATTGGTTACGTATGGATTGCCTCCACATGGATTGTTCTGATTCCAGTATAAGGTGACACTAGCTGTTCCCGAAAGGGTGCTATTTGTACTGGTCGGGTAAGTAGTCCCAAGGTCAAGCCTCCAGTAATCGCAAGTGCTCAAATTTTTAAGGGCTGTTCCGGTCACAAATTCAGAACCTACGCTCAAAGCGCTTGCCCTGAAATATTCCGCAGTGAATGTCTGACTGGTAGCTGGGTTTACGCCGATGGGCACATAGCCTGTTCCAGATTTGCCTATAGGGAAGGTAAAAGAACCTGTTCCTGTTCTTTGCACTGGGCCATTCACATAGGAAGAACTGTTATATGCTGTATTTGCCATAATAACAGAACCTGTGCTGCTTATTTTCAAGAGGTTGGTAGATGATGTTGTTAACAATCCATCGGTAAGATATAAAATTCCATTTATTGTTGCGCTTGCCCCAAGCGTAATGACTGCGCCTGTTTTGTTGATAGTGAGGTTGCCTAATGCGGTGGCAGAACCTGGCAACTCATTGCCTGTGGTTTGGGTCAGTACATTAGCACCAAGGTTAGTATAGCTAACGTTCACGGTGGCATTGAAAACAGGTGCAGCAGATAATGAACCGTTGTCTCTCACTAAGGTTGAGCCATTGCCCAGTGTCAAAGTACTGGAATTCGTGAACGTGCCTGTTTTCAGCAGCAATTTCCCAGGGCTGTTGATGATTGTCGCCTGGCTTAAGGTCACACCGCTGTTATTGTTAATAGTAAGGCTATCTGTTAAGGCTGTTGGCAGGGCGTTGCCTGTTGTTTGGGAACCTGAGCCATTATAGATGTAGTTGGCACCTGAATTAAAATTATAATTCCCTGTGTTCAAAATCACATTACCAGTGTTGGGGGTATAAGCACCATGATTATATGAATTCTTAGTTATTCCGGCAGCCGATCCCAATTGGATTGTACTTCCAGCAGAAGCGATAATTGAACAGCTTTGATCATCATCTGTGATTGCATAAGCGCCCATTATCAATGTGCCACCAGATGATATAATGAAACTACTGTAAGAATCCAATATCAGGCCTGATAGCAAAGTGGCAGTACTGGCGCTATTGATGTTAAAATCGATGCTTGATAAGCCGGCATTTGATGAAGACGTTATAGTTGGAGATGCGTTTAGGAAGTTTATTGTGCCATTAGGGTTATAGTATCCGGATACCTCCAGATCAGAAGATCCGGAAACCGAAAAACCGGAGCCTTTAAGATTGACAATTCCTGTTCCGCTTGCAGCAGGAGATGTTCCGGCGCCAAAGTCAAGTGTACTCCCATTAGATATAGCTAAATTGCCGGTTACATTAATGATGGGATTTGCAGAGCCATCAGACAATCTGAGGACGCCTCCGCCGGATATCACGAAATTGCCTCCAATATTTAAAGTGAGCGAACTATTGGTTGCAAGGCGAAGGCTGTTGCTTGTTGAAGGAGTGCTGAATGTAAAGGTCCCATTGATGGTAGTCAAGGCACTGTTCAGTTCAACATAACCACCGGTCATATTACTGCTCCATGTAAAGTTGCCAAAACTCTGGCCAAGGCCTGATGGCGCTGTCACCGTAATGCCAGTTACATTGCAGGTGGAGTTGGTGTTCCATGTTGCAGTCGGTATGGTACCGCCATCAAGTGCATGTGTATAAGTTCCGCCGCTGTTCACTAATAATGTTGAAGTATTTGCCCCGGTAATTGTGCCTGAATTAGTCAGGTTGCCACCAGAGTTGATATTGATGATGCCTCCGCTGACTGTTAGTTTCGACGAGGTTACAGAACTGCTTATGGTGATGCTGTTGCTTACCAAAATAGAAGCAGCAGTGCTTGTTGGAACAGCGGTAGCAGCGTACCAATTTGTGCCATCATGTGAGCCTTGCCATGTTGCAAGATACGTCCAATCGCTTGGTGCATTTGTTCTGAAGTAGTCGCCGCTCAAGTTATCTGTAAATCCACTTACTGTGAATGAATTGCTGGTTGCATGAATCGAACTGTTAGCTGCTGATGTGGCAGTGATGGTTTGGTTAGAACCTGATGATGTTACCACAAAATTGCTGACAGTAACAATCCCGCTGGCATTAAGTGTTACGCTTGCCGGAGTGATTGAACCCGCTGTAGTAGTCATATTTATAGTTCCGCCGTTAACCGCATTGCCATAGGCATCTGTACCGGTGATGGTAACCGACGGGGCGATGCTCGCATCAACTGGTTGAGGGCTGGAGACATTGCTGATGTTTAATGCTGATAACGAACCGGCATTTACTGTGAATGTATTGCTTGTTCCTGTTGAGCCGGATGTTGCGGTGATCGTTTTGTTAGATCCTGCCTGAGTAACAGAGAAATTTTGTGTAAGCACACCACTTGCAAATGCATTTGATGTGGCTGGGCTGATTGTACCTGCATTGGTGGTCAAATTAACGGAAGAGTTAAATGATGTAACCGTATTGCCGTAGGTATCTTGTGCAGTGATTGTTACAGAGAAAGCAGCACCTGCAGTTTGTGTCCCAATATTTGAAAATGCGAATTTAGCAAGAGAGCCAAATGTTGCATTTGCCGTAAAGGTCAGCGGAGAGCCAGTGAGGCCAGTACTCGTCGCCGTCAGGGTATTGCTTCCAACTGTTGACCCGAGCGTCCAACTCGTGACTGTGGCGATACCGCTGCTGTTCGTTGTGAGTGAAGTTATTGGCGATACCGTGCCACCGCCGCTTGCTACTGCGAAGGTCACGCTTGCACCGCTCACTACATTGCCGTACTGGTCTTTAACCAATACGCTTGGAGCTGTAGCCACTGCCGTACCCACAGTCGCCGATTGGCCATTGCCCGCATTGATTGCTATGGTTTTTGCCGGGCCTGCTACTGCTGTTGCCGTAAAAGTCAACGGAGAGCCAGTGAGGCCGGAGCCTATTGCTGTCAATGTGTTGCTGCCAGATACCGTTCCAAGCGTCCAACTCGTGACTGTGGCGATACCGCTGCTGTTTGTTGCGATTGCCGTCGCAGGCGATACGGTACCCCCGCCTGTCGCCACTGCGAAGGTCACGCTTGCCCCGCTCACCGGATTGCCGTACTGGTCTGTGACAATCACGCCCGGTACTGTTGCCACTGCAGTGCCTACTGTCGCTGACTGTCCATTGCCAGCATTTATAGATATATTTTTCGCTGTTCCTGCTACACTTGCTCCTGACAGAGCAATTGTTGGAGGCGATGAAACACCACCTCCGCTAAAAGTGATATTGCCCGATGATGCTCCGGCAGTAGTTGGTGCAACAAACCTCACAGAAACTGTTGTTGAAGAAAGAGTGCTGCCCGAATAAGAAATTGAATAGGTAGAGCCCCATGTAGTACCATTTCCAACCTGAAAGCCCGAAGGAGCTGTTACAGTAATGGGACCCGCGGAGAGATTGGTACCTGATAATGCAAATGTTTGAGACGCAGAATTGGTTCCGGCAGTAACAGAACCGAAAGATAAAGTTGAAGGGGATGCTGATAGAGAACTATTTGCAGTTGCAGTGCCATTTACCACACAATTTGTTACCCCTAAACTATAAGGTACACCATGAAAAGGATTACTAACATAGTAGAAGACCACTCTGATATATATTGACTGCCCTGCAGTTGCTGATATACCTGTTAAACCAGAATATGTGATTGTATTGCCGTTATTGATATTATTGCTGGAACCTATCGAGGCGCTTGTGCTAAAAGTTGAACTGTTTGACCAATAAACTGCTACATCATCATTATTGTCATTTGTAGCAAATGTAAATTTGAATTGACTAATTGAAAAAGAATAGCCTGAATTTGGCGTTATTTGAAATTGAATATATGTATTTGAGGTAGATCCAGGAGAACTACTATTAGTTGACCATCCCGTACCATATATACCATAATTGGAATTATAATACGCTCCCGCAATTCCCGAACCTAAACTAGAATTGCCTGAAGAAAGCGTTGATGCAGCGATATTCGATCCACTGGAAGGATTTAGTGAAGCAACATCGCCACCTGAGGTTGTAGGTGCCCAAGTAACAGCATCAGTTTGCCCAAAACTTTTTTGGGAAACTGCAACCATCAGCACCAGAACCAGTAAGCTGGTAGCTTTTTTGATAAAGGGTAATAGAGTTTTCATTGTACGCGTTTTATATTAATATTTGTTTGCCTGGTACGGAGGGCTTTACAGGAGATTGATCAGGCGGTTTTATCGGAGGGATTGGGTACGTTTTTTTGAATGCTTATAGCTCGCATTATATGCTTAAAGGCTCAAAGCCTTAAAAACATTGGCATCAACAAAATAATACTGGAGGCTGATTCGGTAGGAAGGGATTTCAGAGTGTACGGTGGTGCAGTGCTGCACGGATAACCATTAAAGCCTTTGGCTTTATGTAAGCATTGGAAAATCTATAAGAGTGGATTTGGGAAAAGACAGATTAAAGAAAGAATCTGAGAGGTAAAACTAATATGCATTATTGGCATTTGCAATAGCACAGACAAAAATATATATTATCCAAGCCTTAAAACAGCGCAATGAAAGCTTTGCACCAATAAGTTATCGTACTATTTTTTTGCATTTTCTACCTCACCACAAAACTTTGTGTTTGCGTTTTTTGAGTCTGTGCATCTGTGGCACGCATGAAGTAAACGCCTTTTGCCAGCCTGTGGACGAAATCAATATGTACAGCACCACCTTTCATAAAATAATTTCTTTGAACCAGGCTGCCATCCGCAGCAAAAATATCTGCCTGCCATCCTCCGGATGAAGGTTCGTTAAAAATAATGTTTACAAAATTGTCAGCCGGATTGGGATATAAGTAGATCCCGGAATAATCAATATCTATAGTCCTGACTTCGGAATATTTTTTGTATCCATCTGCGTTGATCTCTTTAATGCGGAAATATAATATGCCTGATGTGCCGGCATCAATGGCGTAATTATAATTATAGTTGCCCTCACCGTTGCTGTTTGGAAGAGACGGCGTTGAAGCAATATCATTGAAAGACTTTCCGTCATTGCTTTCCTCAATTTCATAAGTGCGGCCAGCTACTTCATTTTCTGTGTTCCAGTTCAGCAATGCCTGCGTATTGGATTCTTTGGTGACGGTAAATGCAGAAATGTCTGAAGCCAGAATATTTGTGGTGCAATAATAATAAGTCATACTGATCTTCATCGTATCGCTGAATGAACTGCTCAGGCTGGGGTTGCTGCCGGAAAGAACAGAAGCATAGGTATATGGATTATCGTTAAAAACAACCCAGCTTGTTCCCAAAAAACCTGCTACAGCAGATGTGACGGAATCATTGATTACATAACCCTTCATCAATGAAAAAAATTGAGGCGACGCCACAGTGCCTGCGCCAACGGTATCCTGCCCTGCCTGCAGGCTGTAAGGGCCATAATCCTTCGGGTAAGCATTAGAAATGGGTGAGCCAAGAGCACTCACGGTAAGGTTCTCATTGCGGCCGGCAAGAACTATATAGGTATCGGCGCTCGCTCCCGCATTTGCCAATTGAAAATTCACATTTACTGAAATCTCGGAATGTATATCAACAGCCACCAGCGTTCCGATAGAGGGATCGAACTGGGGGAACACAAAACCCCATGAATTATTTCCTGTGCCATTCAAAGTAACATTATAAGAAATTTTATTGGGAGAGCTGCATTGCGCATGTAACTGCTGAGATGCTGTTGTTATGATAAAACATAACAAAAAAAACCGGGGTATAGTCAAAAGGATAACGGCCTTGACTGGTTTCATAAAATAGAACCCGTTAATATTGGATTTCTATTTAATAACTGCAAATGATGATTTATTATTGCGGAAATCCGCAAACTTATTTGTAAAACAGCGATTGATACAGGAAAACTTTATAGGCATTTTACATTAGCTGACTAACAAATTTTCAATTGATCTGCTATGTATGAAGAAGCACAAAAAAAGATGATCGCATTTGAAATGAATGGCAATTATGCTTTCAGTACTTCTCTGGCAATAACAATTTTCTGGATTTCAGATGTGCCTTCCCCGATGGTACACAGCTTGCTGTCGCGATAAAATTTCTCCACAGGAAAGTCTTTGGTGTAGCCGTAACCTCCAAAGACCTGCACGGCATCTGTTGACACTTTTACTGCTGTTTCGCTGGCATAATATTTTGCCATAGCAGCTTCTTTGGTCATAGGCATACCTTGATTTTTGAGATCCGCAGCTTGCAGCGTCATTAATTCGGCAGCCATAATTTCGGTAGCCATATCAGCCAGCTTAAAAGAAATGCCCTGAAAATTGGAGATGGGCTGGTCAAACTGATGGCGCTCTTTTGAATAGGCAACCGCTGCTTCATAAGCGCCTTTTGCAATGCCTACGGAAAGCGCAGCAATAGAGATGCGGCCACCATCGAGCACTTTGAGCGATTGTTTAAAGCCTTCGCCCACTTCACCCAAACGGTTACTGTCTGGTATGCGGCAATTATCAAAAATCATCTCCGCCGTTTCACTGGCACGCATACCCAATTTATTCTCTTTCTTCCCGCCCGAAAAACCTTTTGTTCCCCGTTCAACAACAAATGCAGTGGCGTTGTCTTTGCTGCGCGGTTCCCCCGTTCGCGCAATCACCACAGCCACGTCCCCGCTTTTGCCATGCGTTATCCAGCATTTTGTGCCGTTGAGCACCCATTCATTTCCATCCCTCACTGCAGTGCATTTCATATTGCCGGCATCGCTGCCGGTGTTTGGCTCTGTAAGGCCCCATGCCCCGAGATACTCTGCTGTAGCCAGCTTCGGAAGGTATTTTCTTTTCTGCTCATTATTGCCGAAATATAAAATGTGGTTTGTGCAAAGCGAATTGTGAGCAGCCAGGCTTAAGCCAATGGAGCCGCATACTTTTGCAATCTCCTGAATGATGGTAACGTATTCAATATAGCCAAGCCCCGCACCTCCATACTCTTCCGGTACAAGAACGCCCATCATCCCAAGCTTGCCCAGTTCTTTAAAAATATGCATAGGGAATTCCTGCGATTCGTCCCACTCCATCACATGCGGCTTGATGTGCTTCAATGCGAAATCCTTTGCCGTTTGAGCAACCTGCTGTGTTAATTCGTTTATTTGGAAATCCATGGAAACATCTTTTGGGGCTCGTTTAAAAAGAGCCAGGCAACAACCAAATAGGCCATTGCCTGGAAAATTGGCAAACAATCATTAGCAATCTATACTTCCGTTTTATTGCAACGGATAAACAAAGATAAAATTAATTTTGAAACAAACTAACGGTTGTTAGTTTTAAAAGGGGGCAACTATATACCAGTTGGGACAAGGGGTTATTATTGCTCTCTATTATCTTCAAATTGTTTTCTCTCTTCTTCCTGCTTTATAATATCATCTTTATCCACTAAGCTATCTATAATGTCCTTACCACTATCAGATTGCTCATATTCCGATATAAGACTATCAATAATTTTTGTCTTGCTATTTGTTATTAATTCACGTGCTGAAGATTGTTGTATATATCTTTCTGCTGCCTTTTGAGCGTTTTCTTTAGCCCGTTGCTTGGGAGCAACAAAAATTAAAAAATAAGCATAGATGGGAATAAGGCACAATCCAATAATTGGTATTACACGTTCAAGAATAATTTTCTTAATGCTCAATACAATTAGGAGTTTATTTTTTCTTTTCTTCTTTCAATTCGCGCAATGGCTTAACGCATACCTTCATCACATCCTCAAACGTTCCATTGATGGTTAACTTTGTATCGTATTTCTCAGCCCTCTTTTCGAATTTTATTGTTGAACTACTATTGTGCAGTAAGAGAAAAGCCGGCTTTTCTTCACAGCGAATACCACCAAACTTTTTCCTCGAATATTTCTTTGAAACTTTTATGTACTAATTTCTTTTTAGCTAACCCAATCTTAGCCAAAAAAAAATTTTGCTTTTGGTACAGGTTTATGCCGTCTTCTGTAAAAGAAAATATCTTATATACCTGATAATTTTTGTCATCTTTTGGGGGCGTCCATAAGGGGTTCTGACCTGCCGAATACAGTAAAATGGGTGTACCAAATTTTATCCGCCGGATATCGGTCATATCTATGATCTTTTCCCACATGAAGGTTTTGTTTATCAATGCAATATAACAAAAGCGTTATTTTTTTTGTCTATATGATTGTTATTCGCCGGTTAATAAATCAAATTCACCGACAGCCAAAAGAAGCTTCTTAAACTCTTTGAATGGAAAATAATTCATCTTTACAGCAACTTTATTACTGGCTTATTGGCCTTATATCATGAGATAATTAGATATTCTGTCAAAGATCTCAGGGGTAATGATGGCGATTTGCTTTAATTCATCAAGAGACTTGTACTCACCATGCTGCGTGCGGTACTGGACAATGGCATTAGCAATGTTCCATCTTATATAAGGATGGGCTTGCAAAGTTGCAGCATCTGCTGAATTGATATTTATTTTCTTCACAGGCCGGGTGCCTGTCAGTAAAAAAGGTCTTATTTTTTGAAAAGTAGAATCGGGCAAATTGTATATCTCGCTAATCTGGTCAATTGAATAAAACCCTCCAAGCTTTTCACGAAAACTGATAATGCGGCTGGCAAGCTTGCTGCCAATGCCAGGCAGCACCATGAGCGCAGATGTATCCGCTTCGTTCACATCCATTGGTTGCAAAATCTTTTTGCTTAGTGTATGCTCATGGTAGCCTTTGTTATTTTCGGTTTTGGCAATTTGAATAAAGGGGGATGAATTTTCAATCTTCACAAAGGGAAGCAATGGCTGATATTCATTCTCATGCAAGCCATATACTTTTTTAATGTCATCCGGCTTACGGAATCTGCCGCCTTTGGAAATATAATTTTGAATGGTGCGGATTGTTTTATCGCGCAGCCCCAATCTTTTCCAATCCGCTTCCGATGCGGTGTTTGGGTCAAAGTAGAAAAGCTCTCTCTCTCTTTTCGCCTCTTTTTTATGAACCGGCTCGTCATAATTTCTATTGTAGCCTTCATCGTTGTTCCCATTTTTCAGTGAATAACGGTTTGAATCGGTCTGCTGAACTTTTAACTGTGCAATCTCATTCCTGAATTGCTCAAACTCCCGCTGATTGTTTTTGTTTTTTTTAGATGAAAAAAAATAAGGCAGTATAAAGACAATGATAATTAGCGCCACCAGTGTTAATACACCTATTCGCTCTTTTTTTGTGAATGAAAAATATTCATGAAGTTTTTCTCTCAGCATAATAAAAATGGATGCCCAAATTAAGCATCCATTTTTTTATGAACAATACCACTTTATGGTAGCAATTATTACTCAAGCTATCAAAACCTGCATGTCATTTAACATGCTTCATAAACCAATAATTGGTATCAAGATAACGTATATCTCTCAAGGTCAGAACCACTCTGTTTTCTGAAACGGTTAATGATAATAATAAGGATAAGGCGGATAGCGATACCTATACCCTCCTGGTCGCGGTCTTGGGCGTGGCCTCAGTTCCGGCAATACCCTTCCCAAACCAATCACCAGCCCGGCATTCAGGCTGAACTGATAAATATCTGCATAGGCGGGGCTATTGTTACTGCCAACATAATATCCGCCTCCAGATCCGCTGACAGGTGCCAATAACTGAGCTTTGAAGCGAAAGCCAAACCTTGGGGTAACATATACATTCGTCCCTAACTGCAAGCCATAAGTAAATTTAGTATCTGTGCCATAACCGAACTCACCGGGGGTAAAAACTGATGCGCCCAGCATAGCTCCGATAAAAGGCCTGACTGGAGAACCAGGGATATTAAAAGTCTGCACCGGCCCGAACATGAAATAGTCGATTGCGAGATTTCCTTTGCTCAAAGGTGTTGCCTCACCATATTGGTATGCACCCGAAGTGGTACCCGTGTGATTATACAGTAGCTCAAGACCAAAGAGGCGATTCACATTGAACATTAGCGAGCCGCCATAATTCACATTCCCATCTACTTTGCCATAAGCATTGTAGAAATCCTGCCTGTCGGAAAATGTATATCCTGCTGAAGGCATCAGCTCAAAATAAGTCTGGGCAAAAGAAGCACTGGCAACAAGAAGCGCAAAGGCCGAAGTAAGCATCCATTTTTTCATACACTATCATTTTAAGGTAATAACGTTTGCAAAAGGATCGCGGTTGTTTTTTAATTGTTAATGACAATCAGCTATTACCCCGATCAACCTCATTAAGACTTACTGAAAAATTGAAAGTTTAAATGCTTATCTGCATGCCATCATATGCAAGCTGTATCCCTTTAGGAAGCGAATCGTTTATAACAGCATGCAGGCCTAATTGGTGGCTGATATGTGTGAAATAAGCGTGTGGGATTTTCAACTCATTAACCAATTGTATCGCTTCATCGAGATTAAAATGTGAAATGTGCTTCTCTTTTCTCAGCGCATTGAGCACAATAATCTCGCTCCCTTTGATTTTTTCTTTTTCTGACTCATCAACCCGGTTAGCATCGGTGATATAAGTGAATTTCCCGAAACGAAAACCCAGCACGGGCATCTTCATATGCCATACCTGCACGGGCGTGATGGGAATATCTCCGACCACAAAGGACTCTGAAGCAATGGTATTTAGTTTTATTTCAGGCACTCCGGGATAGCGTGTGTCAGCAAATGCATAAGGGAATTCACGGATGATCACCTCCTGTGTCATCTCATTAGCGAACACCTGCATGGGCTTCCCTGAAAAAAAATTAAACGCCTTCACATCGTCAAGACCAGCAACATGATCTTTATGCGGATGCGTAAAAACAACAGCATCTAACTGCTTAACCTGAGCACGGAGCATCTGATAACGAAAATCAGGAGTAGCGTCAATAGTGAGTTTGGTGGTGGCTGATTCAATCAGGATGCTTGATCGCAGGCGGTTATCCTTTTTATCCGCAGAAGTGCAAACTTTGCAATCGCATGCAATCATTGGAACGCCGCTGCTGGTGCCTGTGCCGAGTAATGTAATTTTTAAAGAAGGATAAATCACGCGCAAAAATAGGAAAAGCTAATTAGCTAATAAGCTAATTAGTCAATTCGATAATGTGCTAATTCAGTAATTCGGATACAACAACCAAGGCATTAGCACATTAGCTAATTATCGCATTACCTGCTTCATACTTAGCGATCACTTCATCGTACACTTTTTTTGTTTCGGGAGAAAACAATTCAATATTGATATTTAATTGCGGGATGATATCTATGAGTGTATTGATGCGGCCTTCCATCTGCAGAAATTTATTCAGCACGACCACTTTTCTTTCTTCCAGGATGCAATACCCACTTTGGAAATTGCCTCTTTCATAACGCACAATATATCCTGCTTCGTCTAATATCTTTTCTACTTTATCCAATGTTGCCTGTGTGTATTTCATACCCGAGACCCCGGAAGGAACTTTTTTATTAGCAGCAAAGCTAACTCATAGTTTAAGAAGATTCCTTTAGCCTGCCTCAATTTTTTCCACAACTCTAAAATTCTAACAACACTCCTCTTTAGGTGTTGGGAACTTTGCTTGTCATTTTAATTACCGGCACAATCATTTCTTCCATACTTACTCCGCCATGCTGAAAAGTATTGCGGTAATAGTTTGCATAATAATTGTAATTGTTAGGATAACAAAGAAAACCATCTCCTTTTGCAAATATGAAAGAGGAGTTTACGGTAGGAACAGGCAATCCTGCTTCACGCGGGTCGCGGAATGCCAGCACTTCTTTTGGCTCATAATTCAGGTTGCGCCCGTGTTTGTAGCGAAGGTTAGTGGTCGTTTGTTTGTCTCCGATCACCTTATAAGGTGTTTTGACACGAACACTGCCATGATCCGTTGCCAAAATGATATTGATTTTTTTATCTGCAATTTTTTTAAGCGCCTGGTGCAAGGGCGAATGCTCGAACCAGCTTGTGGTGATGCTGCGGTAACTGATCTCATCGCTTGCCAGTTCTTTCAGCACTTCCATTTCTGTCCGGGCATGCGATAGCATGTCAACAAAATTATACACAATAATATTGATATCGTTTCCCATCAGGTTATGGATATTATTCACAAGATCCTGCCCGGCCTGATGGTTGAGCACTTTGGTATAAGAAAACTTCAGGTTATCTTTCTTTAAGCGTTTCAACTGCCCCCTGAAAAAATCTTCTTCAAATAAATTTTTCCCTCCTTCTTCTTCATCGTTTTTCCATTGCTGGTTAAACTGTTTTTCAATTTCAACAGGCAATAATCCCGCGAATATCGCATTACGGCTGTATTGTGTGGCCGTCGGCAATATGCTGTAAATAGTGTCTTCTTCCAGAATGCGAAAGCTTTCTGCAAAAATGGGCTGTATCGCTTTCCACTGGTCGAAGCGAAGGTTATCAAGCAAAATAAAAAATGTGGGCACTCCTTTTTCAACATTCGGGAAAACTTTCGATTGAAAAAGCGTGTGCGAGAGAACTGGCACATTGGTGTTTTTCGGGTTCAACCATGAAGCATAGTTCCTGGAAACGAATTTGAAAAACTCATTGTTCGCTTCCTGCTTTTGGGATTGTAATATCTCACGCATCTCCGGGCTATCGCTTTTTTCCATCTCCAGTTCCCAATACACTAATTTCTTATAAATATCCATCCATTCCTTATGGTCAGGGCTACTATTCAGCGACATAAATAAATTGCGGAACTGTTGCTGGTAAGCGGTCGTTGTTTTTTCTGCAACCAACCGTTTATTATCAATAATCTTTTTCAGGCTCAGCAATACCTGATTGGGGTTCACGGGCTTGATCAGGTAATCCGTTATCTGGCTGCCGATGGCTTCGTTCATCAGGTTCTCCGTTTCATTTTTGGTGATCAGCACCACCGGCACCTGCTGGTTCATTTCTTTGATCTTAGCCAATGTTTCTAAGCCAGTGATACCGGGCATGGTCTCGTCAAGCAGCACTACGTCCACTACATTGTCTTTAACAAAATCAATGGCATCAAAACCATTTGTCATGGCATTCACTTCGTATCCTTTATTCTCTAAAAACAAAATCTGAGAATGAAGGCTTTCAATTTCATCGTCAACCCAAAGTATTTTTCCTAACGACATAATAGTTCATGATTTAAGATATACCATTCTGCATTTTCAATCACGTTAATCAGCATCTGATAATTCATCAACTGTGTGACCAATCATTCAAATTTAATTTATCTGTGCAGCATTACTAAATTTGCCAATCGTTTTAAAATGTTTTAACAAATATATACCACAAGCATGGCTGATGAAACGCGCAAAATAATCAACGATCCTGTCTATGGTTTCATCACCATAGACCATCCCCTGCTGTTGCAGATCATTGCGCATCCTTACTATCAGCGCTTGCGTCGCATCCATCAAATGGCATTTGCGCATCTTGTTTATCCCGGAGCCGTGCATACAAGACTTCATCATTCGCTTGGCGCTTATCATTTAATGTGCAATGCATTGAGTGAATTGAAAAACAAAGGCATTGACATTACGCCAGAAGAAGAACTGGGCGCAAAGATTGCCATCCTGTTGCACGATATTGGCCATGGCCCTTTTTCGCATGCGCTGGAAAATATTTTGATAAAAGATGTGGGGCATGAAGCGATTTCTATTTTGATAATGAAAATCCTGAATGAAGAATTTAGCGGGCAGCTACAAACGGCCATCAATATCTTCACTAATCATTATCCGAAAAAATTTCTTCATCAACTAATATCTGGTCAGTTGGATGTTGACCGGATGGATTACCTGACTCGGGATAGCTTTTTTACCGGCGTTTCAGAAGGCGTTATTGGCTACGACAGGATCATTAAAATGCTCACTGTTCATGAAGGAGAACTGATGGTGGAAGAAAAAGCCATTTATTCAATAGAAAAATTTTTAGTGTCACGCAGGCTGATGTACTGGCAGGTGTACCTGCACAAAACTGTTTTAAGCGCAGAAAAAATGATTATCAAAATCATTGAACGCGCAAAAGAATTAATTGCAGAAAAAACTGAAGTACTTTCAGGTTCGTCCGCATTGGATTTTTTTCTTCATCATACTTCAAATCTTCATCCAATCAAAAACCACATTGACACTTTTTGCCTGCTGGATGATTTTGACGTGACAAGCGCAATCAAGAACTGGATGAATCATCCTGACAAAATATTGTCGAATCTTTGCCGGTTCATTATTGACAGGCATTTGCTTAAAGTGAAATTGCAGGCCAACCCTTTCAGCAAAAAGCACGTAGAGGAATTGGTAAACAATATTTGTGCTGAGCTAGGCATTGATGAAGAAGAAGCGGAATATTTTGTGTTTACGGGTGAAACGACCAATACAACTTACAACACATCTGATGAGCGCATTAACATTTTGTTTAAAGATGGGAGTGTGAAAGACATCTCAAAAGTGGACAATGCTCTAATTCATCAAACTTTGTCAAGCCCTGTAAAAAAATTTTATATTTGCTATATGAGATGAGTGGCAAGTGACTGTGTCAGAAAAAATCTCAAAGCTCATCGCTTAAATCTAAACTATGCAATTTCCAGCCGCACAGATAGCGCTTTTGATTGATGGAAAAGTTGATGGCGACCCAACTGTTGCTGTAGCCTCCTTCGGGAAAATTGAAGAAGCTACAAAAGGCCAACTGGCTTTTTTAGCTAACCCGAAATATGAAGAGCATCTGTACACTACAGAAGCTTCTATCATTATCGTTAATGAAACTCAGGAACTCAAGCAACCCATCAATGCAACATTGATCCGCGTGCCTGATGCTTACACCGCTTTTGCCTCACTCCTTTCCAAATACCAGGAAATAGTAGCGCAGCAAATGGCAGGCATACAAGAGCCCTCCTTTATTTCAAAAACAGCAATGCTGGGAGAAAAGGTTTTTATCGGTGCATTCGCTTACATCGGCGAAAACGTTTCAATAGGCAATAGTGCAAAAATTTTCCCCAATGTATATCTTGGCGATCATGTGAAAGTTGGAGAAAACTCCGTTTTGCATCCGGGAGTAAAAATATATCACCATTGTGTGATTGGTAAGAATGTAACAATCCATGCAGGCACCGTGATTGGCAGCGATGGCTTTGGTTTCGCGCCGCAGGCCGATGGCAGTTTTAAAAAAGTGCCGCAGATCGGCAATGTGATCATAGAAGATTTTGTTGAGATTGGCGCCAATGCCACTATTGACAGAGCTACAATTGGTTCAACGATCATCAAATCGGGAGCTAAACTGGATAACCTGATACAGATTGCTCATAATGTGGAAGTAGGCAACAACACAGTAATAGCAGCACAGGCCGGCGTGAGCGGAAGCACAAAGATCGGCAACAACGTGATGATTGGCGGCCAGGCCGGCATTGTAGGTCATTTGCAAATTGCTGATGGCAGCAAGATCAATGCACAGAGCGGTGTGAGCAAATCCATCAAAACCCCAAAAACGGCAGTGACTGGTTCACCTGCATTTGATTATACCAGCGCATTGCGCAGCCAGGCTTTAAGCCGTAACCTTCCTGAGTTGGAGAAAAGACTAAAAGAGCTTGAAGAACTGGTGAAGCATTTAATGGCAGAAAAAGTGTGAATAAATATTCTTCAGATGGAAAAAAATTGAAAGCGGCAAATGCATTCATTGGAGTTTCACCATCCCGTTTTTATCGACCATTAATTTGTTCTCAGCCTGCAGGTGATTGATCACTTTCCATGCTTTCTCTTTAGTGATACCATTGAGTTGTGTTAATAATTCTTTTACATCGATAGAAACCGGTTGAACAGTTTGGATAATCCGCTGATGGATATATTCAAACTCCTGACCAGTAAGCTTGATATTTTTCTGGTGCAGGCAATTATCACAAATACCGCATGGTTTTGCATGATCATCCCCAAAATAATTTGCGATGAACTGGCTTCTGCAATGGATATCTTTTTTTACGTACTTCAATAATGTCCGGATGCGTTTCCTGTATTGCTCCTTTCTTTTTTTATAATTTGCCATATCAATCCGCAGGTCTTCAGCTTTGATCCTGTTTTGCATGAAATACAACTGCGGTGAATCTTTTTGGGGAACATACTGGATAATACCAAAACTATGCAGCCTCTTCAAATCATTAATCACTTCATTCAATTCCTGATGCAATAAAAAAGCTATTGTCTTCTCATGAACGGGAACAAGCTGGTCAAATATGCCGGAATAAGTTCTCAGCAATGCTTTGATGACAGGCTCGAGCTTAGGGTTATTTTTTTCAAAATCATTGAGCAGTTCTTTATTGGTAGTAAAAAAAATTTTCGACGGAAGAAAAACCTGCTCGTTGAAAGACAGTAATTCTTCCTGCTCCAACGCTTTCAATGCATAAATTGCCAGTTGGGTATCCAGCTTAAACTTTTTGATGAAATCAGTGATGTCAAAATCATAATAATTTCCTTCTCCATAAGAGGAAGGCACCTGCAGATAATTCATTACCGATTGGTAAACAATGCGGATATCTTCTAAAGAAGGAAAATGCACATCCGGCAAGAGTTGCAGATCAGCCAACTCTTTGTCATTAAATAGCAGTACTGCATACGCTTTCTTTCCGTCTCTCCCTGCTCTGCCTGCTTCCTGATAATAGTTCTCCAGGCAATCAGGCACATCTGCATGGATGACAGTGCGCACATCAGGCTTATCAATGCCCATCCCGAAAGCATTGGTGCAAACAATCACACGCATTTCACTTTTTATCCATGACTCTTGTTTTTTATTTCTTTCATCACTGATTAATCCTGCATGATAATAATCTGCCTGAATGCCATGCATGTTCAGCAAATCAGCAATTTCTTTGGTGTGCCTGCGGCTTTTGCAATACACAATGCTGCTGCCGGGAACATTTTGCAGAATTTCCTTCACCTTATTAATTTTTACATCCACATTAAAAACACTGTAGGAAAGATTCGGCCTTTCGAAAGACTGGCGAAAAATGACAGGTTGTTTGAACTCCAGCTTCCCACAAATATCAGATTGCACTTCCCTGGTAGCAGATGCTGTCAGCGCAAGAACAGGGACGCCTTTCAATTCTTCGCGCAACGCTGCAATGCGCAAATACGGTGGGCGAAAATCATAGCCCCATTGGGAAATGCAATGCGCTTCATCAACAGCGATTAAATTAACATTGAATGAAGGCAGGTATTCTTTAAAAAGGTTTGTTTCCAAACGCTCCGGAGAAACGTATAAAAATTTACAATTGCTTTCCCCGGCAGTTCTCAATGTGTTGATCACCTCTTTTCGGTTCATGCCCGAATAGATTGCGAAGGCTGTGATATTCTTTTTGCGAAGCTGCTCCACCTGATCCTTCATCAGCGCGATGAGGGGGCTGATAACAAGGCAAAGACCATCCATGGCTAATGCGGGCACCTGAAAGCAAACAGATTTCCCCCCACCAGTTGGCAACAATGCCAGCACATCTTTTTTCTGCAATACAGTGTTGATGATGTCTTCCTGCAATGGCCGGAAAGAATCGTGCCTGAAATATTGCTTAAGTATGTCAAATGGGGAAACGTTCATAGCTGTGGCTTAGTCTTTCGGGTAATCATGAAACATCATCGACAAACCAAATTAAACAACCTTTTTCACAAACAGCCTTATTGAATTCGCAGCCAGCACCACATCGCTCAAGCCCATTGCCAGTGCTGCTAATGCAGGAGAAAGAAAACCGAAGGCTGCAACCGGAATGGCAATGACGTTATAAAAAAAAGCCCAGAATAAATTTTGTTTGATAGTAATAAATGTGTGTTTGCCTAAACCCAATGCCAGCGGAAAATTTTTGACGCCATTATTCATCAGCACCACATCGGCAGTTTGCATGGCAATATGCGATGCATCGCTCATTGAAATGCCGATGGTAGCTTTTGCCAATGCTGGCGCATCATTAATCCCATCTCCAATCATTGCAGTCGGAGACTGACTATTCAACGATTCAACTTTATTCAACTTTTGTTCCGGGGTTTGTTCAGCAATCACTTCATCAATTCCTAATTGCATTGCTAACTGATTGCACTTATCTGCTCTGTCGCCACTCAATAAAATAGTCTTGATATTTTTATTTTTAAAATAATCAATAACAAATTTTGCCTCATGCCTGATCTCATCCTGCACATCAATCCATCCGATGAGTTCATTGTTCTTAGTGATGTAAACATTATGCTTATCATCTGAAGCAATATGAGAGACCGCTTTATAAGAGCCTGCGAAATAAATATTCCCTTCTTTATCTTTTGCCTGCATGCCAGATCCTTTTATTTCATCTATCTTTTTCCAGCGAATTTCATTTTTCGTTTTCCACCCTAAAGCAATACATTTTGCGATCGGGTGATTGGAATATCTTTCTAAAGAAAATACGATTCGTTTGAAATCGTCTTCACTCACGCTGCCAACTGTAAACTGAAAACTGGCAACTGTAAACTCTCCCGTAGTTAGCGTACCTGTCTTATCAAAAACAACTTGCCTGATATTTTTAAATAATTCAAGACTCTTTGCATTCCGGAACAGAATCCCATGTTTTGCAGCCCGACCCAAACCGACTGCGATGGCTGCCGGTGTCGCCAATCCCATGGCGCAGGGGCAGGCAATCACCAGCACCGCAATGCTACGCATAAGCGAAGGCGTTAGTTCGTGCAGAAAAATATAGTTTCCAATAAACGTGATTGCTGCAATAACCAAAACAACCGGGACAAATATGGCGCTTATCCTATCCGCCATTTGCTGCACAGGTGGCTTTTCGCCCTGCGCCTGTTTTACAAGGCTGATGATTTTAGAAAGGACAGAATCGCCGGCAGCCGCCGTCACCTGCGCTTTTACCGTACCATCTGCCAGCACACTTCCTCCAACCAGATTATCCTTTGCGTGTTTTTCTACCGGCATGCTTTCGCCGGTAATGATGCTTTCATTTGCGCTGGCATCGCCCCATAAAATCCTGCAATCGGCAGGAACCTGCTCGCCGGATTTAATAAGGATCAAATCACCGCTCTGTAATTGTATATTTTCAATGGGGAAAATTTGTTCCTGATGCTGGTCATCAAATGCAATCATATTTGCCATAACTTTCTGCGATTGGGCTAAACTGTTCAGTGCTTTCTGTGTGGATTGGATCGTGACCTCCTCAATATAATTGCCAAAAAATATCAGTGTGATGATAGCAGCAGCCGTTTCGTAAAACAAATAGCCCGCACCTAAATGTAAAACTGTCCCAATAAAGCTATAAGCAAAAGCTGCAGTGGCTCCAATCGCAATCAGCACATTCATATTTGGCATTCCGTTTCGGATACTTTGAATGGCGCTTCTTCCAAAAAAGTTCATTCCCACAATATAGACAGGGAGGCATAGAACCAGTTGCACCCATGGGTTCATCAGCCAATGAATATGAACCCATTTATCAAGCATGTGAAATAATAAGGGCAAAGTAAAAATCAGGCAGAAGAGAAATCGCTGCAAATGATTTTGTAAAAATGGTTTATGCGTGGCTGTTGCTTTTTCTGCACCTGTCTCAACATGGTAGCCGAGTGACTCTATTCCTTTCACAATATCAGGCACTTGGATACTCCCGTTCATATCAAAGTTCACATCCCCGCTGATCAGGTTTACTTTCACATTTTGCAGGCCTTCCTTTTTTAAATAATTCCCAATGGTCAATGCACAGTTTGAACAGCTCATGCCTTCCACTTTCCAGCTTGCCGTTTCCATTTGCTAATCCGATTTTATAATGAAGAATTTAAAATCTTATGCAAATTTACTTAACCTGGCCTGATAGCAGTTTCTAATTGCGGTAATAGACTGTTGTTCATGGCTATTTCCTGCAATAAAGCAATGACGCAAAGAATAAGATATATAGCAAAAAACGGGCTTTCTTCCGGACTTTACTGACATCCCGACTTTCCATCTCTTTGAGCAGTTTATATTTGCATGATGGAATGGATATTTGATTTAGGCCATATTCATGAAGTGGCCAGAAAATGCTGGATAGAGGCCGGAGCTAAAAAAATTTTTGCTTTTCATGGAAATATGGGGGCAGGAAAAACCACTTTCATACATGCATTGTGCGATGAGAAAAATGTGAGCAGCACAGTTGGCAGCCCCACATTTTCTATCATTAATGAATACACATATCCTGAGGGGAAAATTTTTCATATTGATTTATACAGGCTGCGCGATGAAGAAGAAGCTATAAGAGCAGGTGTGGAAGATTGCCTTTATTCAGGAGATGTTTGTTTGGTTGAATGGCCGGAGAGAGCACCGGGGATTTTTCCTGAAGATGCAGTGCATGTTTACATGGATACGTTGAGTCCGGACACCCGCAAGATTATCATTAAATGAACAATATAAAAATCATCCCAATTCAATTTAAAATTGTAATTTAACTGTTCATCACGATTGCAAAAAAGTTATAGATAAGCCCTGAAACATGTCGCAGCAAAAACCAATCATCAGTACTTCTTTCAGCTACGAAACATTAGAGGAAACATTGGACGTAAAGCCAAAAGGTGCGCAACTGCATATTGGCATACCCAAGGAAACTGCCTTTCAGGAAAACCGTATTGCGCTTACGCCTGAGGCAGTTAGCGTGCTGGTGAGCAACGGGCATCATGTGGTGATCGAGCACAATGCCGGCGAGCCAACACACTACAGGGACAAAGACTATAGCGAAGCAGGAGCAAGGATTGTGTATGATAAAGCAGAAGTTTTCAAATCACCGATTTTAGTGAAAAGCGCACCAGTTGTAGAAGAAGATGTGCCGCTTCTTCAAATGAACCAGGTAATCATTTCACCCATCCATCTTTCTGCCATGAAAGCGGAACTGTTAGAAAAGATGATGGAAAAGCGCATCACCGGCATCTCATTTGAGAACTTAAAAGACGACAGCGGCAGTTACCCGATAGTGCGAAGCATGAGCGAAATTGCCGGAAGCGCCGTGATGCTGATTGCGGGCCAGTATCTTGGCTCCTCCAATCACGGCAAAGGCGTTCTATTAGGCGGCATCTCAGGGATTCCACCAACTAAAGTCATCATACTTGGCGCTGGCATTGTGGGCGAGTTTGCCGCACGAGCCGCATTAGCGCTAGGCGCATCGGTGAAAGTGTTTGACAACAGTGTTTATAAATTAAAAAGACTACAGAATAATATCGGCCAGCGGATGTGGACCTCCGTGATGGAGCCGCGCATTCTGGCAAAACAACTTAAAACATGCGAGGTAGCGGTTGGTGCGCTCAGCTCCCAAACAGGGAGAACGCCTGTAGTTGTTTCTGAAGAAATGGTAAGCAATATGCGTTCCGGTAGTGTGATCATTGACGTTAGCATTGATCGCGGAGGCTGCTTTGAGACTTCTGAGATCACAACACATGAGCACCCGATTTTTATGAAATACGGAGTGATACACTATTGCGTGCCGAATATACCATCAGGTTTTGCAAGAACGGCCTCACAGGCTGTCAGCAATGTGCTGATGCCTTTGCTCCTTGAAGCAGGCGATGAAGGTGGTTTTGAAAATTTAGTGTGGCACAAGGTTCATTTGCGCAGCGGCATCTATCTGTTCAAAGGAGCACTGACTAATTTCCATCTCAGCCAGCGGTTTGATCTGAAATATACAGATCTGAATTTGCTGATTGCAAGCCAGCGCTAGTCAAAGCCCGCAACAACTTATTTATTCAATTTGTAAGCCAGGGCAATATTACTTGAAGTAGCCGTCAAAAACCTGCTTGTATAATACAGGACGTTGGGATACCCTGAATATCGGTAATCAATACTCCATTTTTTATACGTCACGCCAATACCTCCGATATAAGCGATGTGATATTTTGCAAACCCGTTATTGGGGTAATAATCACTTTCAGTAATAGTATGTGTGCCGTTGAAAAAATTGTCTGCTGTCACTTTATTTTTCGGAGAAACCAAATAGCCTGCCAGATATCCAACATTGACAAATGGCCTGAACGCATCCCTCTCCCCCAGGATATAGTATCTTACTACAATGCTTAAATTCAGATACTGATCTTTGAGCTGAACTGTATTCCTGGTGTAATCAGTATTGCTTATAAAGTTTGAATAGTTTGACCCGGAAGCAGCGAAAGTATTATAATACAGGTCTCCGACTATAGAAAGGTTGTAATTCAATATTGAGGGTATATAATTAAATCTTACACCAACAACCGGCGAAACACCAGATGAGATTTTCGTAATTGCAGGATATCCAGCAAATCCATATTCTTTATCTGAAAATGTTATCAGGCTAACCCCTGCCAATGCTGAAATTTCAAATTTGGCTTTATACGTTTTTCTATACCGGGCTGTGTTGCTCTTGTGGCATAAGCTGTTGTAATTATCAAATACCTTCTCAATAGCCTGAGTCGTATAGCCAATATAATTTATTCCCGAAACAGCCCCGGGGCAATCTGCCAACATATCACTAAGCTGTGAAACAAATTTTTTGTCTTCACTTTCGTAGATGGTACCATCCCTGTTCAAAAGCAATTTCCTGTAAATCAATTCCGCAATGGTGTCGTTATCTTTTTGAATGAAATAATGACGTCTCTTTTTATCATACAAGCTGTACAATTTGATATTATTGCTATTATATTCTGTTTTCAGGAGCGCAGTATCAATACTTTGCTTGGGAGCAAATTTATTAACTGCAATTTCTTCATTATAAGGTGTCCGGTCAACTGTTACAATAGCGCTTTTATAATAATCATCCGTTCCGATAATAAGCTCTTTGATCTCAGAAGCCCGGTAGGTGCGATATTCCTTTGAAGCTGAATCGAGCGTTTTTACCGATGATGGGTCACGCAACTCTTTGTCTGCTGTGAGCAGATGCAGGGAATCATTTGTTTTTGTAATGACTATTGAGTGAACAGTAAATTTTTGAGAGAGCGCGAAAAAAGGAGCTAAAAATGAAAGAGCTAAAAATGAAAATTTCATATGCAGGTTTGCAGGTTTATGAGGTAATAATTATGAAAACGGTATTTTTATTTGAATGACATAATATTAAGCCTCTCCTCACAAAAACCATACTCCTGCACATCATTGGAACTCACAATAACCACCCGATCCCTGCAGTAGCTTTTTATAAGCTGATGATACAAGTTGATGCCGTCTTCATCCAAATTCGTGCATGGCTCATCCAGCAGCAGAACGGGTGTATCCGAGAAAATGGCCTGCGCCAGTTTCACTCTTTGTTTCATGCCAGACGAATAATAGCGTATATGTTTATGCGCAGATTTTTCAAGACCTATCTCTGAAATTATTCTTTCTCTGGCGATACCTGTACTGAATGGCTTAAATACCTGATGGAACTGAAGAAATTCAGCGAGCGACATTTCCTCGATCAATTCCATGTAAGGAGCAGCAATAGAAATATACTGAAAGAAATTTTCGGGTGAAACTTGCTGATTGCCCGGTGACCCGAAACTGGAAACTGGAAACCCGAAACTAACTTTTCCTTCGCTCTCAGCGATCGCTCCGGCAATAACCTGCAATAATGTCGATTTTCCCGATCCGTTTGAACCAATAATCGCATAGCTATTACCGCTGATAAATTCATAATTGAGATGACGAAAGATCCAATCCCGGTTGAAACGTTTGCCAACGTCAGTCAGCGTAATCTTCATCCACATTGTTTTTGGCGTAGCGTTTAATAATGCCTCTCCCGCTTTCGCGAATGAATGTAACAATCTCATCACGCTCATCAGTGGCAGGGAATTCTTCTTCCAGGTATTCCAATGCCTGAGAAGTGTTCAATCCTTTATTATAGAGAATGCGGTAGATATCAAGTATATGGTTTATTTTCTCAACAGCAAAACCTCGGCGCTTTAGTCCGATGGAATTGACACCAGAATAGCTCAGCGGCTGGCGGCCCGCTTTTATATACGGGGGGACATCTTTGCTGATCAATGAGCCGCCGCTCACGAAAGAATGCTGCCCAATCTGCACAAACTGATGCACAGCGCACATGCCGCCCAAAATGCACCAATCGCCCATCACCACATGACCGGCGACCTGCGTGTTATTGCTCATGATGCAATTGCTTCCGATCAGGCAATCATGCGCCAGGTGGCTGTATGCCATAATCAGGCAATTTTTCCCAACCTTCGTTTTGCCACGATCTTTGGTACCCCGGTTGATGGTCACAAACTCGCGGATGGTGGTGTTATCACCAATCTCAACCAGCGAATCTTCCCCCTCAAATTTCAAATCCTGCGGAATGGCAGCGATCACTGCTCCCGGAAATATGCGGCAGTTTTTTCCAATCCTTGCCCCCTCCATAATCGTTACATTGCTGCCAATCCAGGTGCCGTTTCCAATCTCTACATTTTGATGGATCACTGAGAAAGGATCCACTTTCACGTTAGGAGCTAATTTGGCATTGGGATGAATATATGTATGCGGATGGATCATTGACCTTTTTTTATTTTAATAGTTCTTATAAATGCTTCAGCGCATTCATCTGGAGTTCATAAGTCAGGTTTCAAAAGGAAAGATTAAAAAATATTTTCTGATCGCGCCCTCTCAAGCTTCAATTAGGGAAGTGATAACCTAACAAACAAATATAAACGTATTTATCAACACCCGGTTTACTTTACAAAGCACTACCAGCACACTACATTACATTATCCTCTTTTTACCAATTGAGCCACCAGATCTGCTTCAGTGGCGATTTTATTGCCAACGAACACAGTTCCGCGCATCTCGCAAATGCCACGGCGTGTGGGCGATAATAATTCCATGCGCAAAATCATGGTATCACCTGGCACTACTTTCTGCTTGAATTTACAATTATCAATTTTCAGAAAATAAGTATCATACTCCCCTGCCGGCATGGCGTTGATAGCAAGGATGCCGCCTGTTTGTGCCAATGCTTCCACCTGCAGCACGCCGGGCATCACCGGATTTCCGGGAAAATGCCCTACAAAAAAAGGCTCGTTGAATGTCACGTTCTTGATACCCACAATATATTTATCTGTCAGCTCAATAATCTTATCAACTAACAGGAATGGATACCTGTGAGGCAATGTCCTTTCTATTTGCTGGGAATTATATATCGGAGGTTGATTCGGATTGTAGACCGGCACATTCCTGACATGCTTATTCTTCTTGATGTACTGCTTTAATTTTCTTGCAAAATCTACATTCGTCGAATGGCCCGGGCGGTTAGCTATAATATGCGCTTTTATGGGATACCCAATGAGAGCAAGATCTCCAACGACATCCAATAATTTATGACGCGCAGGCTCATTGGGAAAACGCAGTTCCAGGTTATTGAGGTATCCCTCGCTCTTCACTTCGATTTTTTCGCGTTTAAAAGCTTTTGCGAGGCGGGACATCTCTTCTTCCGTTACAGGTTTATCTACGACAACAATGGCATTATTGATATCGCCGCCTTTCACCAGATTGTTGTCCAGCAGCATCTCCAGTTCATGCAAAAAACAAAACGTGCGGCAGGGGGCAATCTCTGTCTTAAAATCGTGCATGGATTTCAAACTGGCATGTTGAGTGCCAAGCACCGGGCTGTTGAAGTCGATCAGCGTGGTCACTTTATAATCCATCGAAGGCATTGCCACCAGTTCAACGCGTTTCTTCTCGTCATAATGAGTGATGTTCGTATCAATACTGTACCATGCTTTGGCCGCGTCTTGTTCCACAATACCTGCATCTTCAATCATCTCAACAAAAGGCTCAGAGCTGCCATCCATGATGGGCGTTTCGGGTCCGTTCATTTCAATCAGGCAGTTATCAACGCCCATGCCTACCAATGCAGCCAGCACATGTTCCACCGTATTTATTTTAACCCCATGTTCTTCTAAAGTCGTTCCGCGGGAAGTATCAGTGACCAGGTCGCAATCTGCTTTGATTATCGGCTGACCCGGCAGGTCAATACGTTGGAACTGGTAGCCAAACCCTGCATTGGCGGGCTTTAGCGACATATCCACCTTGATACCTGTATGAAGACCGGTCCCGGAGATACTGATTGCAGAATCTAATGTATGTTGTTTATCAGGATTGAAATTTGCGTCCATTCAAAT
>Ga0302140_10000774_pt1 | contig 41992 bp, 44 predicted proteins | sample I_Bog_E1_1_FD_202095 | JGI IMG/M metagenome (GOLD analysis project Ga0302140, IMG submission 202095) | Peat permafrost microbial communities from Stordalen Mire near Abisko, Sweden - I_Bog_E1_1 | ecosystem: Environmental > Terrestrial > Soil > Wetlands > Peat | place: Sweden: Abisko, Stordalen...
GCTGCGCCGTGGACGAAAACCATAGGAGAAGCCCAGAAAGTCTTCCTCGTAAATCGCGTTGAGCACTTGCACGACGGCGTGTTGAACGATCTTGTCCTCCAGCGCCGCGATGCCTAGGGGTCGCATCCGTCCGTCGGGCTTGGGTATATACACCCGCTTAGACGGTCGCGCCCTGTACGTGCCCGCATGGACCCGACGATGCAGGTCCACCAGACGATCTTCGAGTCCGGCCTTATATTGCTGCCACGTAACCCCGTCAACGCCCGGGGCAGCGCCACGTTGGAGCAAGTGGAAGCTCTCTCGAAGCAAATCGACAGTGACATGGTGCAACAAGGAGGTGAACTTTGCACGCCTATCCCTGCGTGCCACTTCTCGCACACGGTCCAGCCCGGACAACGCGCATGGACCCCGGCACTGTGTCCGGGGCGCGGCGGTCTGACCCGTGTTCCCCTCAGTTGATCGCCTTCCCCTGTCCGTCTCATGGTCTGGTTCGTGCTTGACCTTGGCGGCACTCGCCCACTCCCGCAGCGACTGGATATCGTCGTTGCAGTTCGCGGACAGCTCGGGTACTACGCAATCATCCGACTTCCCGAGAGCGTGCATGTCGGAAGCACGGCAAGTTGCCTTCTCCGACCGGTCCCCCAACTCATCTTCGTTGGTGGACACTCCCGGGATCTCCCGGTTCCCGTGCAGGAAATTTCCATGCGTGCTCAGCGTCTGCGACTGCGCGGGACCCGCCAATGGCTCGCCAATAGCGCCACCTGCGATGTTGCCTTCCGCTTCGCTCAACGGCGTCGGCATCCCGAATGATATTTCGCAGCTCGATACCTGGCCTGCATGTACCCCTGTCAACGCTTCGCCGTCGACCTTACGATTGCCGACGCATGACTCGGGGCCGATGTGGCTGGCTGGACCTTCATCGTATGACTCTTTCATTCACTACTTCCTGCCGGTTTTTCCCGGCGCACTGAGCGCTATGTGAAGTGCAGGTGCTTTAGGGCAGGCGTGCCGCCTGAAGCCGTTTCCACTGGTCGGGGAGCCAGTTAGACAGTTGAAACTAGTTTCCAGGCCACGGAAAACTATAAGGACGTTTGCCCAATTGGAATTTCGCCAACAGTTTAAATGTTCGCTTTTCGGGCAAGCGAAAGCTTTTGCCGCCCACCGTCCTATAGCAGGTTGGGCTATATTGTCGCCGATCACTCCGCACTGACCACATCGTCGGCGAACTACGACCTCGCCTAGAATTCTTTTCCGTCCAGTATATCTTCACATCTGGCAAATCCTGTCGTAGTCTCCTAGCTGTAAGGAACAGGCATGGACGAAACTCGGCAGGATTTCAAAGACGCGGACGATTGGGCGCATAAGTACCGCCCTATCGTGCATGGGCTAGGTATCGGCTTGCGCAGTAACGGAACCCTGTTCGATCTCCAAGGTGAGGACCGGAAATTCGTCAACAGGATGGAACGGGAGTTCATCTGGTCCGTCTTCCACAATGGATCTCTTGAGTACATACAGGCTGGACGACATCACGACAGCAGCGTGGTAGGTTTCCTTGTCACGGACAACCCTGTTTTATTTGCCGACCTCAACTTTAGGTTTGCAATCGGCCCCCATGCGATCGACTGGAACGCCTTCGAGCAACCCGCGGAACAGACGCCAGCCGCCCAGGCGACCATCGACTCCAGCAGCTTCTCGCCAGCGGCGCCTGAAATCAAGGCTCCGATCGAACAGCCAGCTTCCAACGTTTACACGTTAGAGGCGGACCTGGCTCGGCCTGAGGTTGTGTCTGTCAGCAATGAAGAATTGGCGCCAGCACCCGAGCTTAAGACGAAAGAAAACAAGGCCTCCAATTCTATGAAGCGGCTACTTGGATCCTTCCGTCGTAAAGCGGTAGACAATCAGAACATTCCGTCCAGCAAACCGGTTGAAATTCCCTTCACCGCTCCCGCAGTCGTGGCCCCGCCGGAGATTCCACCAGAGCCACTTCCCGCTCCTGTGATGACTTCCCTGCCCCTAGGTAGGCAAACTTGTCCCCTTCCTGCGACAGCGCCGGTTCTATCCGTAGGCCCAGGTCCCGTACCGGAACGAGATTTCGGCAACCCGTTTCCGGAGATGCCTCCGGCTATTGCATCCGCAACTGCACCGGCTTCGGACGGGAAACCGGCACCAAAGCCAGCGCGCCCAGCTTCAATTCGCAGACCAAGATCGCGGTTTGCAAGGCCTAAGCCTGTTCCCCAGCCATTTCTGCAGCTTGCGCCGTCTTCAACGCCTGCTCCTGATCCATTGCCGACACCGATACCGATACCGGTACCGGCGATTACCGCAGCGACCATTTTGCTAAAGCCGAAGGCGACAATCCGGATCACAGCCGCGCCCGCCCCAACACCCGCCGCGGACCCGCTACCGTCACCAGACACTTCGGCAGCGGCGAAGGCTATGCAGGTGAGAGTTCGTTACCTGCCCATCGGGCCCGACGCCGCAAAGCTTGATCTTCAGGTCTATGGCCCATGGCCCATGACAACTGACTGCAAAGATTGTGGAGCAACCGGCTACTCTGCCGGCATCGTCATAGGCTTAGTTCCCTGTGAAGGGTGTGAGGGCCGCGGTTGGAACCCGCCCCCAGGGGCGCCAGACGAGATTGTTATGGCGAATTGAAGAAGCGCCCGACAAGAGTAGCTAGGCCATCTCCAGCAATTCAAATCCACGCTGCGACATTGTCTGGTGCGCTCTTTTTGGGAGACACAACACACCCAACTGCTACGCTCTTGCTTAAGATGAATCCACGAAGGGTCGAGCATCCCAAACCCAAACGCCGAGTCTACAAGCCGATACGCTTCGGCGAAGGGATGCAACCGGGCACGGCAGAGTGGGAAATGAACCGGCGACGCGAACTCAAGCTGAACCATCAGGCAAATGATCAGTTGGCCGAGTTGGAAGCCACGCAGGGCAAGCGCGAACGCAGACCGCGCCCCTGGTGGTCGTCACTCCTCCGAGTATTCCGAGGCATATGGTCTGAGCCTTGAGCGCTGGAGTCGCCCTTTGCGGCAAACTCCTGCTTGACCTTGAGGCTGATGGCGTCCACGTCCACCTTGTATGCGGCGCAAGCATCGCGGAGCACCTGTGCGGCGTTCTGCTGGGTGGCCGCGTGTAGGATGGTGATTTCTACCAGCAAACCGCTCAACGCTTCCTACTCGGCGCGGCGCAAGTAGGCCGTAAACAGCTTGCCGATAGAGTCGCTGTCCTTTGCCTTCTCGATGCCGCGTTGACGGGCGACAATCTCCAAGCGGCGTTCGTCCAGCAATGCCGCCAGCCGTTCGACCACGAAAAGCAGGTCGCGCTTCATCAATCGCACCGGCACTGCTGCGACGATGGCGGCGAGAGTGCGAAGTCCCGTTGCCTGGGCGAGTGCTTCTTCGTGGCGGCGCTTCTGCTCCTCGGCATTTGAATTAAAAACGCGTGCGCTGGACTGCTTCTTCGGGTGATGCACCGGGCAATCGGCTTGGGTGCCGTGCTCTCCCTTCTTCACTTTCCGTTTAGGCTGGTTCCACGCATACAGGCCAGCAACGCGGGTTGCATCCGGCTTCTGCGAAGCAGTCACGCAGTACCCATGTTTCCTTCACGATTTACTATCCGCATCATCCCTCTTTCGGGCAGACCGTAACTGTCGTACGACGATGTCCCTCATTCGGGCTCGATCAGGTCCAGATCGCTCTTCCCAGTGGCGACCAACTCGTCATCCCCGAGTGGATGCTGGATGAAGAAGGTTGCCGAGGAATGGAGGTTGTTAAACAGCCGATCGTGGCAATATCGGCGCTTTTGGCACTTCGGTCGCTCCTCGATTTACAACCCGTTATCTCTTCCGGGGCAGACACTGTAATTTCAGAAGCATCTTCGACAGGAGGTGCCCGTGAGCCCACCACGCCAGGAAGTATTTCTATGGGAGATCCCCAACAGGCCGGACCTTCCCGAGGCAGCGCTAACCCGCTGCCGGGAGTTGCTCAGTCACATGTTGTACTCGGTCGTAAGCGGAAAAACAGAGGAGGAGAGCGATGAGCGAAAAGATCCAACCCTTGCACACTGAACGCGATGCCTACGTGTACGTCAGGCAGTCAACTATGCACCAGGTCCGCACGCGCCTTGAAGGACAGCGCAGGCAGAATGATCTGCGCGAACGCGCACTTTCCCTTGGCTTCCAACGCGTCGTGGTGATTGACGAAGACCTCGGTCGCTCCGGGACCGGTTCGGTGGAACGTCCTGGCTTCGGCCGGTTGTTGGCCGCAGTGTGTGATGGACGCGTTGGAGCGATTTTGGCGCTCGAGGCTTCGCGTCTGGCAAGGAACAACCGCGACTGGCACCATTTGATCGATCTGTGTGCCATGGCCAAGACCTTGGTTATCGATCATGATGGAATCTACGATCCCAGTCTGCTCAACGACAGACTTCTTCTCGGCCTGAAGGGCACGATGAGCGAGTTCGAAATAAGCTTGCTTCGGCAGCGCGCGATGGAAGCACACAAGGAAAAGGTGCGGCGTGGCTTGGTGTTGACACAAGTTGCTGTCGGCTACGAGCGTACAGAAGACGAGGGGATGGAAAAGACGCCTGACCGTCAGGTCCAGGAAGCTATCAATGGCATCTTCCGTAAGTTTCGTGAGTTGGGCAGCGTGCGCCAGGTACTACTGTGGTATCGGGATGAGAAGCTGTTGATTCCCTCGAGATCACGCGAGTCCGGCAACCGCAAGGTTGTCTGGATTGCGTCGACCTACCCGTGCATTTTCGGCATTCTGAAGAACCCCACCTATGCGGGCGCGTTCGTATGGGGCAGGAAACAAACACGCACCTCGATTGTCGAAGGTCGCGCGCGCAAGACAGGTGGCCATCTTCGTCCCCTGGAAGAGTGGGAGGTGACGATCCAGGATCACCACGAAGGTTATATTACATGGGAAGAATTCATCCGCAACCAAAAGCAGATTCGGTCGAACGCAGGATGGAATGCGCGCATGGGAGACTCACAAGGCGCCGCTCGAAATGGCCCGGCTCTTCTGGCTGGACTGCTGCGCTGTGGCCGCTGTGGGCGCGCGCTGCAGGTCAGCTATACAGTCAGCAAGCAACACGGACCGCTACCACGGTACTGGTGTAGTGGAGATCGAAGCCGGCAGCTGGTGAATTCGTGCATCACCTTCGCCGGCACACGCGTGGACCGGGAGATAGCTGCCGAGGTCCTCGAAGCACTGCGGCCTCTCGGAATACATGCTGCACTCGAAGCTTTGGAACGAAGCCAGAGCCAGACGGACGAGAAGCGGCGCTCGCTTGAACTGGCAGTCCAGAAAGCGCGCTATGAAGCCGGCCGGATCGAGCGGCAGTTTCAGGCCACCGAGCCGGAAAATCGTCTTGTGGCGGGGGAGTTGGAAAAGCGATGGAACAACGCGTTGGCACAGGCCGCCGAGATGGAGCGGCGTCTAGAAGAAGAGTCAACCGGATCTCAGGAGTTGACGCCTGAACAGCGTGACCATCTGCTAGCACTTGGAGATGATCTGGAGCGGCTCTGGGACCATCCAGGCTCTCCCCCTGCACTAAGGAAGCGCATACTCCGAACGGTCCTCCAGGAAGTAGTGGCAAACACCATCGAAGATCCTCCCTCAGTCCATCTCAAGCTGCACTGGGCGGGAGGCGCTCATACAGAACTAACAGTGCGCAAGAATCGCACCGGTTATCACAACCGCGTCAACTCAGAAGAAGTGACAGAGCTAATACGCGATCTCGCCCTCGTCAGCGAGGATACTTTGATCGTCTCGATTCTGAACAGGCTTGGATATCGAACTGGGAGTGGAAATACATGGACAGAGAAACGTGTACAGCACGTTCGCCACACAAAGGGTTTCCCCGTGTGCCCACCGCCGGAACAGCGCCGTTGGCTGACCATGCGGCAGGCTGCGAGCGCTCTAGACGTCAGTGAGGCGGTAGTTCGCAGGCTCATTCTCCAAAAGACGCTTCCTGCAAAGCAGATCGTAAAGTTTGCCCCGTGGATGATAGAGCGGAACGATCTCGATCTCCATGGTGTCCACAGAGCAATTCGCCTCGTCAAGCAAGGGCGCCGCGATCCATCGCGAATCTCTAACCAAGACCAGACACAAATGTTTTGTAATCCGGAGGAGTAGGAGGGCGCGATTTGATGCCCGATCATCACGTCGATTGTTGAGGGGGGCTGGCGGTTTTTCCGGGGCGTTCTTGCGGTCTTTTGCCTACCATGTCCCTGGGCCAACGGATCGCTCTGGCCGCGATTGGGGCGGGACTGTGGCTGGGCTTGCGACCGCGCCGACGAGCAAAGAAAAGCAGCAGCGAATGAATGTTCCGCGCATGCGTTATACTTGCTGCGCCAAGACTTTCCCACTAAATCCTTTCTAACTTGGGAGTAAGCATTCCATGACTCGCCGCCTCTTAATTACACTAGCTCTTGTCTTTGCCGTTACATCCTTCTCCGCCGCTCAAGGCACTTCCGTTGTATGGAAGAGGTTCCAGCATTTGCAGCATGGCGTTGCCCTCAGCGGCTGGTTCTCTGAGAGCGGAAACTATTCGGTTGCCCAGCTCAGAGCCTACACAACGCCTGCCGACCTGCAGCACATCCATCAGCTCGGCTTCGATCACATCCGCATCCCCATCGACCCAGTCATCTTTCAGTGCGAAACGGCTTGGGAGTCTTGCGAGAGGATCGCATTCCTCGATCAGGTGATCCAGCAGGCGATTTCCTATGACCTGGATGTAATCGTCGATTTTCACCCCAGCCCCCAATACACACACCTGCTGCTCTCGAACGCGCAGTCTGCCGACAAGTACCTGCGCCTTTGGGGGCAGATCGCCGACCACTACAGTGCCATGAATCAGGATCGAATCGTTCTCGAAGTGATGAACGAATTCAGTTCAAACGACCTCTATGGTTGGTCCGGCCTTCTCCAGCAGTCCATTGGAGTCATCCGCCGGCACGCGCCCAACTCGACCATCATCGTTGAGGGGGCGGGCTACTCTGACATCTGGGACCTGGTTCAACTCCCCATGCTTCCCGATAACAACCTGATCTACAACTTCCATTACTACGAGCCGCATCTCTTCACCCATCAGGGCGCAACCTGGGGGTTGGACTACTGGCTGGACGTGAAGAATATCCCTTTCCCGCCCACCGACACGGGAATATCCGATGCCATGGAGCACACCGACTCACAGGAGGCTCGCTGGAGAATTCTCCAGTACAAATCCGACCACTGGGATGCAGACCGAATTGCCAGCGACATCGGGTTCGCCGCCCAGTGGGCGCATGAACGGAATGTGCCCCTCATGTGCGATGAGTTTGGCGTCTATCGCAATTTCTCCCCACCGGAGTCTCGCGAGCACTGGCTCACCGCGGCACGCACGGCCTTCGAGAAAAATCACCTTGGCTGGACCATGTGGGATTACCAAGGCGGATTCGGCGTTGTCTACAAGGAGAACGGCTCCGTGCGTGACGACGATCTGGTGTTGCGCAGCCTCGGACTGAAGAAGTAACCTCCACTCCGAGGAACGCAGGCCCGGCGCTCTTCTACCGTAAGCGTCAGACCAACGCATTCTTCGCAACCCAGGCAGCGGGCGTAAGTTCTGCGATGCTTTTGACGGGGGCGTTTGCGAGTCCGGGTAGGATATCGGCGAGGTAATTGCGCACTGGGATTTTGAGGCGACGGCAGCTTTCGATGACGGAGATGATCGCGGCTACACGCGGCCCGGCAGCTTCGCTTCCGATGTGCATCCAGTTGCCGCGGCCTATCGCGATAGGTCGCATTGAATTCTCTGCCACGTTGTTACTGAGCTCCAGTTGGGGATGATCGAGGAAGCAGATCAGCTTTTTCCAAATGGCCAGCGTGTAGCTGCATGCCTTGCCGGTAGCGCTACTGGGTAGCACCGTCTTGCTCATATCGAGGATGTAAGTGCGGATTTGATCGAGCAGCGGCGGAGCCTTCTCATGACGCAGTGCATGGCGTGCGGCGCGGTCCATCTTTTCGTTCCGCGCTTGAGCATCGATGGCGAATAACTCATTGATCAGTTCGACCGCACGAATGGACGCGGCATCCTGTTTATTGAGTTTGACTGCGTCCACGAAATACCTTCTCGCATGCGACCAACATCCTGCATGCACCATCTTCTGACCACCCACGCGATCATATGCGGCGTAGCCATCTGTTTGGAGAAGTCCTTCGAAGCTGCCGAGGAAGTTCAGCGGGCCTTCGCGTTTGCGGTTCATGCGGAAATCAAAAACCGTCATGCCGCCCGGCGTCCCATACTGCCACAGATACGCCTGATGATTGGTGCCGCTTCCGTCGTGCGTCTGAACATCGACCGGAGTTTCATCCGCCTGGATGTAACTTCCCGCGAGTAACTCACGGCGCATGGAACTTACTACCGGCATCAACATCTCTCCGATGGTCATCACCCAACCGCACATCGTAGCCCTGCTGATATCGATGCCTGCGTCACGCAACAAGGCTACGCTCTGCCTAAACAGTGGGTTGTGGTCACAATATTTGTTCACCACCGTGTCGATGATCACTCTGTCCGATACCAGGCTTTTATCGATGATCCGTATGGGAAGCGGCGCCGCCGTTACGCCTTGCCCGGGACAGGACTTGCAGGCCCGCTTCTCGCGCTTGGTCACCTGCACGAAATACCGCGCCGGCTCGACGTCCAGCACTTCGCTGACTTCGTAGCCGATCACTTGGGTCTCAGCGCCGCAGTTGCCGCATACGCACTGCTCCGCCGTGCAGGCAATCACCCGTTCCACACGGGGAAGATTCGCGGGCAGAGTCTGACGCCCGGGATGCTTGAGTTTCTTTTGTTTCGTAACAGGGGGCGGGGCTTTGCGCTCGCTCTCGGCAACTACTTCTTCCTGGCTGACCCCGGGCTCTTGTTCCAGCAGCTCCAATTGCAAATTGCTCAGCTTCTCGCTGCTCGGTCCATATTTCTTTATCCGCACCAAACGAAGACGCTCTTCGAGGACCAGGATCTTCAACCGTGCATACTCAAGCTCTCTGTTCTGCGACGCAACCTGTTCCTTCAGTTGCGCGACAACCTCAGCCATGAAGGAGTCCGAATGCGGAGGAAGAGTAGGCTCGGAAGGCGTGCTCACGATGTCTATTTAATAACAGAGTTTCTTGTGGATATGTATGCGAAATAGGCAGTGTTTATGCGGTCTTTATTGACTCTGTTGATTCTTCCGCCCGAGGTTTGCGATACCACTTGCGGGACCGTGTCTGAGTCAGATCGATCCCACCTAAAAGCAGCGCCAGTTCTTCGGAACTCAGTACGAGTTTCTTCACCGTACTGTCCGCATCCGGCCACCGAAATCTCCCGCCGTCCAACTTTTTCCCGCATACCCAAAGTCCGCTTCCGTCATACACCAGAAGCTTCAGGCGATTGCGTCGCGCATTCGTGAAAACAAACACATGACCGCTTTCCGGATCGCAGCCCAGATGATCGCGTACCAGCCCGTAGAGGCCATTGAAATTCTTGCGCATGTCCGTCGCTCCGACTGCAACATAGATCCGCGTCGCCGGCCCAAACCCGAACACTGCCTACGCCCTGTCCAATACGGCCAGCAGACGTCCCAATGTTTCCGCATCGAATCCACGACATACTTCGATCCGACGTCCGCATCCCAATTCAACGATAAGAACACCGTCGCGCCCGGCAACGCTGTGGACCTCACGCGCCGTGGAGGGAACTACTTCGACGGGAACAAAAGTCCGGCCCTTCGACTGGCGTCCACCATGCACGCGTTGACGATATTTATCCAGCGTCCCTACAACCAGGCCACGCTGCTGGCAAAACGCCGCCCGCGCCAATCCACTCGATTCAAACTCCGCAACCAGGGCCTGAACCTCGGCCAGACTACGTCGCCTGGGCATCGCTCCCACTTCGCTCATAGTTCTAGTGCACCACTAAAAGCGGTAAGAGAACAGTGTGCGTTGCTCTGACGGATACCTTCTACCAACTGGAGTACTTGGTTCCGTCTAAAGCGGTGCCGTGCGATTTCGAGTGGACGTCGAAGACAGCTTGCCCGCCATAGGAGTCCGAGTCTGGGTCGTCCTGCATTGATCGAAACCCCCACTCGGGTTTGCCCGTCATAGGGTCCACCGGAATCCGGCGCAGGAACCGCACTTTCTTGCCCTGGAGATCAATCCCGTTCACCAGCGTTTCCAGGTCCGGGGGATAGCCGTTGCTGTCCACCTTGATCATGACCCCGCCGCTGTCGGCAACGTCCTTGTAGTGGTCAATTGCTTCGCGCATCTCCCACAATTCGCGGCGTAGTTCACGCTCTTTTTGCCGCTTGATCACGAGCATGGTCATGGGCGCAGCCGCTGAAGCCAGAATGCCAAGAATCGCAATTGTGATGATCAGCTCGACCAGCGTCAGGCCGCGCTCTTGTTTGCGGCGCATTCGGATTGATGATCCAAGCCTCATTGCATTGTTTCCAATCCGAACTATGGATGCTGGGCCGGGATCGCTTTTTGCAGGTCTTTCCACCCAACCAGGATAAAGCCTTTGTCCTTGAGGAACTTCTGGAACTCGGGATTGCTCACCACGTCCAGATCGTTCTGCCGCCATTGTGCGCCCCAGTTCGGGTGGTCCCAGGTCATGGCCTGTAACTCATCATCGTCGTACCCAAGATGCACGCTCAGCAGGTAGACTCCTGGCGGCAAAGCGTCCAGAGTCTTCTCATAGGCACTCAGCCAGTCCTGCTTGGCGAGGCCAGGCATGATTTCTATCTCGCGGTCCACCGGCAAACTTGCCAGGTCAACCTCAATCTCGCCGAAGTTGTAGATGCCTGGTTTTTGTGTGGCGACGCCCCTGGTTTTTACGAGTTGATTTGGAACCATGATTGGCAGCCCGTACTCCTGGCCCATCTTCCAGTACGACTGAAACAGGCGGGGAGTAATCATCATCGTGCGCATGTGGTTGTCCAGGTGTGTGACGGGGATTCCGGCACGCTTGGCCATGTCTATCTGGGCACGCAACTCACCTTCCACTTCCTCCGCAGTCGAGTGCTGAGCCACAGCGGCGGAACTGCTGGACAGATAGCCGCCTGGGTCGGTTAGTCCCGATTCCTTCTGCAATCTGGAGATGGGACGCCAGCGGTAGCTCGACCAATCCGCATTCAGGTCGAGACGGATGCCAAGGTCGGCATTCGGATGGCTGCGCGACCAGCGCAGAACTTCTGGAAACCATGGGCCTGGAACGAGGACACCCGCCGAAGTCACCCAGCCTTTCTCCAGCGCCTCAAAGCTGGCCTTGTCGATGGAGTGGGCCATGCCAAGGTCTTCGGCCTGGATCACCAGAACACGCGCATCCGCTGCGTAGCCAAGCGCCTCAGCCACTGTCTTCTGCTGGACTGGTAACGCTTGCTGAGCAGTTCCCGACAGGCAAAGCCCGATGGCCCATGCCCCACAGATACAACCGCTCAAGATTCTTCTCATTTCGAGGTTCCTTGCCAATTGCAGTCTGCGGTGAGTATTAGCGAACCCAACCTTCGATAGGAAGAGTCGAAGGACGGGCGACCCACCTTTTCAACTGGAGCAGCCGGGAACGTCCCATCTGTCGCCAGGACCGGCCTGAAGAAACTCTTGGGACGCAGAATCTCACGTCGCGCTCCTGGGAGAAAGCCGGCAGCCGAAACGTCTGAAACTGAGCAGCTAGAGTTACTGTGAATAGGTATCATCTCCCCCTATTTCCCGAGTAAACTTGGGAAATAGGTTTCATGTCACTTTATTCCCCTCGTCGCAGTATTTCCGGAGGTGTAGATGGAACTACCCCTCCGTCCTCAAGAGAGGAGCGCCCCGTGTTCGCCTCTTGCACCATTATTGTGGTGCACGCTTCACCATTCTGAAATTCACATCAGCATCCGGAAATATCGACAGTATAACTGTACCCCAATGCCTCTCAGCGGAGACTGCCCAGTTACCCGGCTCTAAATATTTCGCTTGCTTGGGATCGTTTTGTGCATCCGCCCGAATGATATAGTCTGGCGCGAATGCTTCTGGAATCCATAATCCGTCCAAAGCAATGGAGCCGTTGTTCCAATACCATTTTCCCTGTCGCTCGTCCGACTTACCTGATCCCCACTTTATGATCTCTGTGAAACTTCCGCCGGGTAGAACGTTGAGGTGGATCTGATTATCGCCTACCTTAAGTTCATAAATACCAATGATGTCGGGTTCCGATCTTACCGAATAGCATCCAAATTGGGAGCAGTTCAAGATCGCGAGCAGAACCAAACTCAACAGAGAAAGTCTCCAACGCCATACTCGTTGGTCCAAGCGTCCGGACGGAAAGCCAGCGAACTGAAGCGAACTGAATTTAGATTTCACTCTCAGTGACATGGATCCGCTTCCTGGATTTGCAATACCTGATGGATCGTAGAAAAGGGGCCGCTCTTTGGATTGTTGATCCCGAAAAGCGCAGGGGCGTGGAAGAGCAATGAATTCAAGCTCAGCGGATTCGTGACGGTTATCGAAACAGTCCCACCGTTGCGGACGTAACTTGCGTTGAATGCACCAAGCTGAGCCTCCGGTGTCCAGAAAAGCGCGCCTCCGGCCGTTCCATCGATAATCGTATTTACGAAAGCCTCGCCAGTCCCAACGGCGACTTGGCCACTTTGTGCAGAGCAGTTGGCAGCAATCTTAGAATTGATTGCATCCATTCCGGCTGACCCCTGAAAGCTCAGCGTGAAAGGGTCGGTTGGCTGATAAGTGATTGTAACTGGCAGAAGCCCCCATTCAAATCCCCCTAGAAGATACGCCATTTCGTCACCTACCGCCTGCGGACCACCGAATACCACGTCGCTAACGGTGCCATCGTTCGTGCCGCTTGGGTCTCCTGGAGTGGATGGGTTCACCCCCGCTGCAGCGCACCCCAACCCATCGCCATCATCGACTTGGACGGAAACGCCGTTTATCCAATTGGTGTAGCACGAGAGACCGTCCAGGTCTACTGCATTCATCGGATCATTCATGACATAGGCATACCTGTTCAGCGATTGCGGAGCTGTAGTATTCACCGCGCCCCAACCAGCCGGATCCGGGCTCAACCACCTTCCCGCCGACGGATCGTACTTGCGGAAAAGGAAGTCGTAAACGCCATTGCCAAGAGACCCGGTGACCACATTCTGATCTTGGCCCGTGAAGGAGCGGTCTGCCGTGCCGGCCTCGTTGTAGGTCTCGCCGAAGGGCGCATAGGCTTCCTTGGAGTAGACGGCGTGCGCCCACGTCGTGGCCAGGCGGCTCGACCCGAGCCAGTCTTTGTGGCGAATGTAGCTCAATCCAGTTGAATTGTAGATCGCTGTCGAGCCGCCGGGAAGCGAAATCGTGCCCTTGGTCAGCCCGCCGCTGTAGACCGCCAGATTCGTCCCGTCGGGGTTGTAGACAAACTGCGTGTACACGGTGCCTGTGGTGCCCACGCCCTTTTCGACCATCCGCCCCAGCGCGTCATAGGTCGCCGAGCTTGTGGTGGTGCCTGCGATGATCGAGACGGGCTGGTTGAGCGCGTTCCAGGTGAGCGTCGCCGGCATTGCGGTCTTCTGGTTGCCATTGCCATCATAGGTTGGAGCCGGCGTGATGCCGCTCGAAACCTGGTTGGTGGCGGTGCTGTATCCTGCCGAGTAGCTGATGCTGCCACCAGTTCCAGTCTTTTTGATATTTCCAAACGGGTCGTAGGAGAAGGTTTGGGCCCAGGTCGAGGTTCCGCAATTGGCTGATGCGATTCGGCTCAAATCGTCTGCCTGGTATTTGCAGGTCTGATTCTTCGTCGAATCATTGCCGTCGGTGTAGACCATCTGCTGCAAGGACGAGTTTGGATTCCATGTGAGCGCGGTGGTGACCGTGTACGCGCTGGTGGTGGGGTTGATGTTGTAGGTGATGTTGGTGGGCCGGTAGGTGTTGGGATCGAAGCTGAACTGGTCCACATCGTTGGCGGAGCCGGTGCTGGCATTGCCATAGGTAATGCTGGTTGGCAAGCTGGCATAGTTGTACGCGGTTGCTGTGACCAAGTTGTGTGTGCCATCGCTGGCGGAGTAGAGACGCCCCTCGCCGTCCAAACCATAGGTCATGCTGGGGATACCTATTGAGGCTGTGCCCAATTCGGCTGACATAGCTCCGACCGATCCGTTGGGGTAGAAGCTCTCCTGGGTAAGGAAGTAGCCGCCGGAGTGCGGAGTCGACTCCCACATTTGCGACAAAACACCGCCCTTGGTGGTCCCAGTTGTTATGGGGCTCGCGCTGAAAAAGGCATCTGTCAGCTTGGTTGTGCAGGCCGAAGTGGCGCAAGTGTACGCTTCGGCGACTTGGCCTTTGGCGTTTGTCATGGCTGTACCGCTGTAGGTGGCGGCGTCATAGACCGCATGCGTGATCGGCGTGACGGATACGTAAAGGCCGGAAATGACCTGGGAGTAAGTTGGCCGGTGCAACTTGTCGTAGGTAAAGCAGCTTTTGTTACCGATGTTGTCGATGGTCTCAATCAAGTCCCCGGTGGAGGAGCCGGTGCAGTCGCTCGCCGAATCGTAGTTGTAAGTTGTGGTGCCCGCTGTTCCGGTCCCGGCACTCCACTCGGGAATCGTCTCAGAGGTTTTTCTACCCAGATAGTCGTACGCGACTGTTCGGGTCTGGTATGAGCTGGATTGGGCGTTTTGCTTGACATTCGTTAGCCTTCCAGCGCCATCGTAAGTGTACTGCGTGAGATACCCCGTGTACCCAGTCGACTGTCCACATAACCCGCCTGCGGGAGTCGTCGTTGTCACTACTTCGCACACAGAGGCGAGCCATCCGGCGCCGTTGTACTCCAGATTCCTCTCTTTGTAATTCTCTGTGGCAGGCAACGTTACTTTGGGACCGACCTTGACCAGGACATCGTTTTGTGTGTAGGCGTAGGCCTTGTACCCGCCTCCGCCGTCGGCGACCTGCGTAGTCCGACTCAAGGGGTCATAGGTCGTAGTGGTGCCGGGATTTGTGGGGGTGTATTGCCCTAATGAGCCAGAATAGGGCAGTGTTTGTGTTGCAACGCGCCCCAGCGCATCGTAGGCCGTTGCAAACGAGTCGTATTGGGTAGCGCTTGGGCCCTGCTTTGATTGCTGCAGGATTGTCCGACCCAATCCATCATAGGTAGTGACGGAGGTGCTGGTCGATGAGCCCCCATTGAAGTTCATTGAAACGGTTGAGGAATTCGATGAAGTTGTTGGATAACTGTAGCTGGTCTGAGCTCCGGTGGCGTTTTGTGTGATGGTAACCGGTCGCCAGTACGGATCGCTCCCATAGGTATAGGTAGTTTGGTTGCCATTGACATCGAAGCTCGTGTTCAGAACACCTCCAACGCAATTCCACGTCGCAGAAGTCCCAAGGGAAGTGACAACGGTGCCCCCTGTCGGGCTGCTATTCGCGGTCGGGAACGAATTGCCGCAACTCGAGCTTCCGTAGGTGTAGGTTGTGACGTTGAGGTTAACGTCGGTCGCGGTTTCGACATTGCCAGTGTCGTAGTAGGTGTAGGTGGTTGCTGGCTGGTAGGTCGTTCCGGTGACCAGTTTTTGGACGGAGGAAATATTGGCCGGGTTGAGGCTGCTGACATGACTTGGCGTACCGGTGGTCGCGGTTACAGTGTTCGTGTATGCGTATTTAGTATCGGAGACGGTCGTGGGAGTGGACTGACCGTTAGTAATCAGTACCTCTGTGGGCAAATCGCCGCCATAAGAGGTTGTGTACGAAGTCGTTGTGGCCTGCAGTGGGGAACTGAAAGGATTTCCAGAGGCGTAGTCATAAACCTTGTTTGTGAGAATATTTCCGAATGAATCGTAAGTGTTGATGTAGCCGGAGGTCAATCCACCAGGCCATAAGGTCGCTCCCTCGACATTCGACAACGCGGCTACGGCTGTTCCGTTATCCCCCCCGGCGGAACTGCAGTTTGAGGGATTGGTCTCATAGCACGTGTAGTTGGTCTCCAGGAGGGTTCCGCCCGAGGCCGAGCCGGAATAGAGTTGGCGCTCAATTTCATAAAGGCTGGCTTTGGTCAAGTTTCCAGTGCCGCTGCTCGTGAGGAATGTGCTCACCGATTGATTCGTCTGGTTGGTAACGCCGTTATTGTATGTTGGGGAGGTCACCGTCGTTGTCCACTGCGAACTGGAGTTGAGAGCGCGGGAGTAGGTCCATTCGCCGTCTGGCGTGGTTCGCGTCAATCCGGCTGCACTGCCGTCCGCGCAGTTGATCCCGTTGTTGCTTCCTGGATAGGTATATGAAACTGACCCACCGGTTGGTAGGGTCACGGATACAGGGCGGCCAGTGTAGTAGCCCGGGTAACCCGGCGTTGGCTCGTATGTAAATGAGTAAAGCCTTCCATCGGGAAGTTCGATCTGATTGACCAAATAAGCGCTTGACGCCGAGTACTCCGAAACACCCGAGCAACCAAAATTCGTCTTGATGTTGTAAGCCGAATAGCTCACCGTGTAGGTTGAAGATCCACTCGACGGATTCGTATAAGACATCGTTGTATTGCCCGGAGCGTATCCGCTGATGGAGAGTGCCGTCTTCCCTAGCGTATCTGTATAAGTCCCGGAGCCGCTGGATGTGATCTCGTTTCCGTTGCGGTCCGTAGAGTTATAAGCGCTAGAGGCGGGAGCGCCGCCGGTGTACATCGGAGGCGTGATCGTCGTGTTGTACTTCGTCGTGATCGTTGCGGTAAAGCCAGTTGAGCTAACCGTGTAAGTTGCAACGAGTCCAGAACCGTCTGTAGCGGCTGATGGTTCTGGGCCTGGAGGGCTGGCCTGCGAGAGAGGGGGGCAACCTGGACTGCCTGTGGCGCTGACATAGGACCCACCAGCTCCTGGAAAATAATGGACAACTCCGTTCTGATCAGAAAATGCCAGGCCACTGTAGACCCATGATTGCCATGTGAACTGGTCAGTTTCACCGCAGGTGCCAGACGTGTAGGCGACATCGTATGTTGCGTAGACCAGGTTCGAAGTGCCCAAGCCTTGCCAGCCCCAATTTGCGACTGGCTGCCATGACGTGCTGCTGCCCGATGTAACGGGATAGTAAACAGAGCTGTCATAGTTGAGGTTGTAAACAAAATTCTGGCCACGACCCGCTTTGTTGACGATCGGAATTGTCCACGACGCATTGAGGTTGCCGAGATTCACGGCATCCGGGCCTCCCGTGAACTGCCCGAATGGGTAAGTCCCCGTCACCACCTGTCCCATCGCGGACATGGAGAGAAGAATCAAGAATGAAGCGATCGTGAAAATGCGCGCAGTTCTCATTTGGAATCCTCGCACCTTTGCAGGGCTCTACTGATTTGTCGAAGTTGCAGAGCCTATCGAGGCAGACTGGACCTGCAGAGTCAGGACGAGCGTGGAGTTTATGTATTTCTGGACCGTGAAGGGTATCCAGACACCGTTGGCCTGCGTGTAGTTGCTGAACTGGATTTCGATTGGGATGTCGGTCCCTGCATCGCTGTCTGGATGGATAGTAAAGTCGAAAACAACTGGCATCTGGGTCTGGGGGTTCAGGTATATGTCCACCTGAGACAGATGAGTCGCGAGGGTATAAGGCGCTCCGGTATTGGCTTGCGCTGTCGTGGTGGTGAAGTGGTCAAGTGCAGCGCCATTCTTCTGTTCTTCCCCGATGAACTGAATATTTGGGGCGCTGGATGAGACAAGCTGCGTCAATGCTATGACTGGGCAAAACCAGGACGATGAGGTGTAAAGGTTGTGCTGGACCATGGCATGCTGAGTACCAGCGGAGTCCACCCAGCTCCCGTTGGGCGCTCCGTTTGTGGTCTGTCTGTTTTCTGTCAGGGACCCACCCGAGAGTTGCAGGCTCAGCTGGCTGGATCCCGCGGTATTGCAGGAACCGGTGAACGATCCCGTGTCACTGCTTGACCCTGTGCTGGACTCGGCGGTCCCTGTCAAGCTAATCGCCTGAACATTGGCTCCCCCCATCACGGTTAATGCACCTGAGAGAACTGAAGTGGGAGTTGCGGGTTGCTGGGCGATTAGGCAATTGGCTGCAGCGAAAAAGAGCGAGGCGAGAATTGACAGACGGAGTGCTCGGGGCATTGCCCCTCCTTAATCCGTACCGGTAGAACTTCGTTGGGACATTCTGACGGTGGGCTAGCTGCTTTGTCGCGCTGAAGCGCAATTTCAGAAGAGCGTTAGAGTGGCATCGATGAGGAGAGAGTTCGTGTAGTCGGGACCTTATATTTAAGTGAAGCAAGATGTCAAGATGTTTATTTGTAATTTGCAAGAAAACTACTTTGGCAACCGCAACTGTTTATTTCCGTGATAATAAGCCATCTATAATTGTCCGGCTCGAGATCAGGAGTGAACCAAGCCATAACTCCACTAAGAGGCTTAGACGCGTCGGTCGTGAGTTGCGGGTCGTGGGGCGCGAATCAGCACCCGGATGTTCTAGACCGGCGCCCCCAGATTATTCGAATTTCGGAGTTGCGGCCTAAGGCGAAGTTCAGCAAATTACGTTTCCCGAATTGTACATCGTACATCGCAATGCCAGTTGGCCTCGACCCGGGCGGCCTACGGCCGCGTAGGACTCAGTTCAGGTTGCAGTAGGTCTGTAATCGGTTTCGTAACAGTCACAGCGCCCAAAAACCATTAAGGATAGACAAGATTAGACAAGCTCGGTAAATGGCTCTATCAAAATCACTTAATCTTACACAACTTCAACAGGCTTCGATAACTCATCTGATCTGCTTTGGAAGCCGAGGGCTGGCAGACTGGTCCTCGCTCCATAAGTCTCAAGAAGAGAAGTGAGGTTCGGTCATCGTGTTCAACGTCGCTCGCTGAGTGCCGTGATGATGTGTTTTCGTTACTTGAGCGCTGAGGCTGGATGGCGCAATGGCTGCCTTCACAACTTCAGAACGGGCGCAAGATACTGGACGAACCTTCACATGCCGGGACAACGCGTTCATTTGCGCATCCAGACGAACGCACTCAGTGAGATCAGTTACTGCCGGGTGTACCAAAAGAAAAACGCCGCCACCTTGGTGTTGAAGTCAGGTTCCATCACGAGTACTCTGTTTACGGGCCACGAGGCTGATTAAATCGGCTCGAACTGCAACAGGCCTTCCGTCTCTCGTTTCCAGCGGCGCGCAAGGCCCTATATTCATTGACTCCAGCGAGGTGAAGCAGTATGTCACAGCTTTCTGCCGTGCAATTTCCAAGATGTTACCGAAACTGTAGTTATGAAATCTGCCCATCGCAGTTAGATAGGCAGTAAGTCCCTCGCTGTGTCCCTGTTCCAATTGATCGATCAGGGCTTGCACGTTGGCCGCGATTACTTCCTTCGCGGTCTGCTTCTGCTGGCTAGGGTTTTGGGTGGACGTGTTGACGGTGTTTGCGGTGTTAATGGCTACGGTCTGCATGGGTGTTTCTCCTTTGCCTTGGCTCTTGAATGGTCTTGCTGTTGTTGTTCACACAACAACGCCTTGACCCAGGCCCACACCTGCGGGCGTAGCAACTGCAAGCCGAGGGGTATCCCCACCCTTGCAACGAGAGCGCAGCGGAAGTGGAAAGGGCGTAGCGCAGCGGAGGTCTGCACAAGCGAAGCGCGGAAGATTGGGGAGTGGCTTGCGGGCGCGAGGGGCGGAACTCCTTAGGAAGGGTTTCTAAAGGGCAGGAGTTGCGGACAGGACACAGGTCCGCTAGAGGGGTAGCGCAAGAGGTGCCGTTATTCACTGCGGCGCGCTTGGAGCGTAGGGCAGGAGCCCTCACTGGAACGGGGATAGGCTATGAACGAGCTGAAACGCAGCCGACTTCTTGCTGGAATGATTCTGATAATTCCAAGTCTCAGGATCGAGATTTGGAATGGTGTTCACGCTTCCCAATGATGAGACCGCCATCGACGATTCGCTTTTGCAAGACAAAAGCACGGGTCTTGAGCTACACGGACGTGTCGCCAAGAGTCCATGGCCGGGGTTGCGGAGATTCGACGTATACTGCTACTGAATCCGTTTCTAAAATCCTGGAGTGCACGAACTTGGCCTGGCGATTTCGCAAATCGGCTCGCTTGCCGCTCGGTTTTCGACTGAATGCGTCGAAAAGCGGCCTGGGGTTCTCATGGGGATTTCGCGGTTTTCGCATCGGGCGCGACGCCAAGGGGCGCACCGTCCGCACCCTCTCAATACCCGGCACGGGGGTTTTCAACCGGCAGGTGATCTCCACCGCCCGATCCCGCGCAACCTTCGTCACCGTCAATTCTCGCGGAGTGGGCTACCAACGGCGAACAGAGAATCTTGAGCCGGGCCTGGAACCTCAAAACGATACGCAGGTTCAACTGGACTCGGTATTCCATGTTCCTCTTTCCGAATTGGCCGCCTCGAACCAGAGTGAATTCGTTGCCCGGCTGAACGACAACGCTTCGGCCTTCAATCTCGGCCCAGTTCTAATCGTTCTTTCTGTTTTTGCGCTTCTGCTTGTATTGAGTAATTTCATCCTCGGACTAGTGCTGTTCTTCCTCGGCCTTGGTCTGGGCATATTTGTATCGAAACGTTTTGCCGAACGCCATACCGCCGAAATCAACTTCTCGTTGGATCAGGAAGCGACGGAACAATTCAGAGCCAGACAGCAGGCGCTCTCGGTACTTGCATCATGCGCGAGGATTTGGGTCGTTAACACGAGCGCCTTGAACACTGACACGAGACGAAATGCGGGAGCTTACACGCTCATCTCCCGCGGCTCGGCCGCTATCGGGAATCTTCCTACCAAAGGTTTCAAGAGTTCCGTGCCAATCCATTCGATCAGTGCCAACAATATCGTGCTCCACTTCCTGCCTGACCAAATATTGATCTATACGGGCCGATACGGATCAATCTCATATGCTCAACTGTCAATCGAGGCGAGGTCGACCCAGTTCACGGAAACGGAAGCAATTCCCGGTGACAGCCTGAGAATCGGTACAACCTGGCAATATGCCAGGAAAGACGGGGGACCGGACCTCAGGTACAACAACAACCGGCAGATACCGGTTCTCGAATACGGCGAGGTTACTTTCCGCACCGCAACGGGCCTCCAAGTGACGCTTCAGACTTCGAACAGCGAGAAGGCGAAGGCGTTCGCAGGGCAGTTTTCAGCGGTTCTTCCACGCAATACGATCCCGCCCATCGCCGATGGTTCGTCGTATCCGGACCGAAGTAACGATCTACGTTACGAGGATCCATACCGCGAAGCCTTTCATGAAAAGGCTCAAAGGGAGACTGCCGGGCCTAACCTTCCCTCGCGACTGGAACCGGGACAGCATCAGGACCCACCACTGGCATCCCCCCCAAGCTCAGTCCCATTTCCCATCGCAATCCCTCTGACGCGGTCGAATCCAGTCGAGATGCCTCTCCCTTCTCTTCGGCTCAACCCGCAACCAGAGCTTCATCCTACGACTTCAACCGAATTAACCTTGAGTTCGCTAAAGGACGTAAGCAAGGGCTTTGTAGATGCAATCGTAGAACTACTCAAAACTGAAATGAGTGCGTCACGGCAATCAAGCATGGCTCGGGACTATTTTGAGCAGGATTTGCGGGCGATTATCATCCATTTCGGATGTGCCGATGGGAAGATTTCGCGGGACGCAGCACATCTATATTTGGAACTATTTAATCAGATGCATCCCAGGACTTATTCGGGATGGTCAGTGGACAATTCGATCAATATGCTTCAGCAGATCGTTCAGAAAAATCCAGACATCTATCTTGAGGGTCCAGTGAGGCCTTACACGCTGGCGTTCATTGAGAAATTTGACGGCGCACACGGAACGAATTTCAAGAAGACTACGTGTGACTTTCTCATGGCTGTTGCCATTTTCGCATCGGCAGTGGACGGAAGAGTATCTGATGACCGGACAGCGGCCATCGCACAGCTTAAGGCCACGCTTGAACAGCATAGTTAGCTGTGGATGGTTCGCATTCAGCTGTGATAAAGCGTGTGGAGACCAAGACGGAGTCTTCATGAATGTAACGGTGAAAAATCTGCTTAATCAAGGCTCTCGCTCCACTGAAATGCTCATTCTAACTATTGTGGCGTGTCAGAAGATTTGCGCTGGAGGTTAGCATTCAACGTTATCTGTCCGCCAGGCGAAATGGTCAATGACTTCTCCCAAGGCGTATAACCGCTAAGCTCAACTTTTATCGAATGTTCGCCGGATTTGATCTGAAATGTTGAGGGAGTGCTTCCTGCAAACTTACCATCCAAGGTGATGTCGGCTCCGTCAGGCGTTGACTTTACGGTCACTTGCGCTGATTCGTCCGTTGTGACGGAAACTTGGGATTTGTTGGAGTCTGCTGGGAGTCCTTGGTTGATCTGAATCGCTTTGTCCAATTCAGTCCAAAACCGCAGAGCCTCTTTATCCTTTGCCTTCCCTACTCCAAAGACCTGAGGATTTCCGACGGCCTGTGCGATAGAGATTGAAACTGACGTCTTATCTGTGCCAGCCTCTCGGCAAATCGCACTTAGAACGAGAGAAAACTGCCCCCCGCTGAAAAAGCTGGCCGTATGTCCCTCTTTTACAGCAGATTTCAGGTTATAGTCGGCGGAGGCCACTTGCACAACCGCCGCATAGACCCTCTCAATCGGTACGTCGTAGGTCTTGGACAGAGGCGCAGGATTCTTGTCAGCGGCAAATAGCACAGTGCCACAAGCAAACATGCATATTAATGCAAAGAGATTTCGCCACTTCATTGTTGCCTCCAACCTGAGTAGGTCCACTTCGGCATTTGCCGGAGTGGAGTAAACGCATCGCGCTCGTTTTCGGAGACACGCCAGTATACTCGCGGTCTCCGGTGGTTCGGGCGGCGGCAGGAATTCTGAGAGGACTTGCCGGCCAGCGGAGCAGAACGCACGGCCCAATACGGCCTCAGCGATCGAGGCGCGGCGCAGGTTCCGGGCGGCGGTGCCGACGAGAGATTCCTTTGGCGACCAGTTTGCACTATCACCTGCATCACATGAATGGTCATGCCCAGACTAGGCAATCGGAGTCTTTCCATACACGAGGAACATGGCTGCAAAATTCTTCTTCACCTTAAAATCGCCTAACAAGTCTCGATGATGGTCGCCGATGGTCTTTCAGCGAGCGGGAAAAGGGCGGCTCCGAAGAGCCGCCTCCAGATTGCGCGAATGCTACTTGGCCTTCTTGGCGGGCTTGGCCGCCTTGCTGTCGCTGGCTTCGTTCGGTGCCGAGTAGTCGATCTTGCGGATGTAGTCGGCCTTAATCGAGAACGTCTTGTGCTCCACGCCGTCAGCCGTGTACATTTCGGGCTTGATCTTGCCTTCAACGATGACCGGCATCCCGGCCTTGAGGGTGGCGGCGAACTTCGCCAACGGCCCCCAAACCTGAATCTGGAACCAATCGGTGTTCTTGTGCTCGGTGCCGTCCTTGTCTTCCCACAGCTCGTTGACGGCAATGCTGAAGTTGACTACATCGCCGTTCGGGGTGGACTTCTTTTCGGCGTCTTTGCCGAGGTTGCCTTCGAGGTGGCCGTTGTTTTTGTAGCTGGACATGATGTTCTCCTTTTGAGTTTGGTCCCGAGTGAATCGGGACATACTGCCGGAACGGACAGATAGTCATTCTTGTCGTTTTTATGATCCTTGCGCCAAAATTCACCACCCATGCGGCGTCCAAAGACGCACAGAAGTCCGAGCCGGCGCAGTTGCCAAATGGAATCACCCCAGAGATATTCGGCACCACATATCTTGACACCAACGTCGACATTCTCAAACTTTCCAATGCCCACATCTCCGACCAGGTCATCATCGCTGAAATCCAGTCCCACGCCGGCTCATTCGATACGGACGCGGGCGACCTGATCACGATGAGCAAAGCAGGAGTGAGTGACAAGGTACTGATGGCCCTCATTAAGAACCGTCAAGGAGCCTTGACGCCAAGCCCCGACAAGTAGGTCAGGCAGAAATTATTTGGAATGAAAGCAAGATCAGTTTGGGCAGGCTCATCGGGTCTGCCCTCTCTCTTGCTGACCCTGTTTACTTTCCCGATCTCTTCAATCCAAATTCATCGAGGTTTTTCTATGAGTCGCAGACTTACTTTGGGACAAGAACGCAGTGCCTGGGCCAAGTTTTTCGAGACCGGTGAAGCAGGCGCGCACGCCGGACAAAACAAGTTCAATGCCGAGCGAACAGAGGCCAATGGCCGCATCTACGACTCAGCAGCGGAATCCAAGCGAGCGGTGGACTTGCAATGGCTACTCCAACTCGGGAAACTGTCCGATCTCAAGTACCAAGTAAAATTCCTGCTCGTCCCAAAGCAAATTGGCGAGCGGGCAGCCTACTACATTGCCGATTTCACTTACATCGACGAAGACACCCATTACGTGGTTGAGGATATGAAGGGCCATCGAACTGCCGAGTACCGACTGAAACTACTTCGCTGGGAGCCCAACATGAGTACTATTCAGCTTCGTCCTGCTCAGGAGCAAATTGCAGAGCAGATCATCCGCAGTATGACCAGCGCCAATGAATCCGTGGCTTTTATCCCCGGCCCGGGACTGGGTAAGACACAAATCCTACTGGCTGCATTGACTCGCGTCACGTTGACCAACGTCGCCAGCGATCTTGAGACTGTCTTGATTGCCACGGCCGGCGCCTTGATACCACAGTGGTCCAAGCAGATTTCCGATTTTAATCCGAACGCCTCAGTTTGGGTGCTTGACGGAGTGACGGACAAGTTCCACTCCTTCACGCCTGGATGCGGTCATAGTTCGAAGTCATTGAGCGTGCTAGCCGCTACCAAACCTGAAGAATGGAAGCGTCGAGATCCACGGCCTTCGTTCTTCCTCACGAACTTTGCCGGCGTCAGGCGTCTTGCGCCCAGCTTCGAGAATTGGTTTGATCGGGTGATTGAGGACGAGAACTTCCCAAACATGAACATGGACAAGGTCCGCGGCGACCTCCGGCTTCTTGGAAAGACCTTCGCCAGCATTCATTGTGGCTTGCAGTAGATTGGAGCATTATATGGTTCAGGTTGGACAGAAGGTATACAGCGGCCTGTACGGAGGTCGCAACGGCTATGTCTGCGCGATCCACGGCGAGCAGAGACCGGAATCCGTTGGTTCGGTATTCGGCGGCGCCATGCGTGCCGGCGGCAATGCTGAGTTTGACATCGTGTTCGAGAATGGCAGTGATTCGCATCGGCTCCCCGAATGCATCCTGCATGGCGTCCAGTGGAAAATATTGCCCAACGTCGTGAGTGCCGATGTCATTGTGTTCTGGCAAGAGTTTGCCGCAAGCGAGAAGGCGCGGAAGGAAGCGGAGGCAAAGAAATCGTCCGAAGACTTCGCTGCGGACGTGAGCGCTTTGCGGATCGATCCTCGGTTCAAGGCGCTCCAACAGACTGGCCCGGGCACAACATATGGGGCAAAACTAGCGGCCAGCAACATCCGCAAGCAACTCAAGGACGCCTTCCCGGGAGTGAAGTTCTCTGTCCGTTGCAGTGGGTATGACGCAATAGGAATCCGGTGGACCGATGGCAACACCAAAGACCAGGTGAAAGCCATCACTGGCAGGTATTCCGGCGGCTACTTCGACGGTATGGAAGACATCTACCGGAGTGAAAGGTCTCCGTGGACTTCTGTGTTTGGTTCGGCGAATTACGTTAGTGAGGAGCGTCATTTCACGGTTGAGACTATGACCGAGGCCGTCAAAATGGTCTGCGAAGAATTCGGTTGGCCGCTTATCGAGGTCAAGTGCGGATTTGAGGGCGACGTCCATCTTGGCGCTAACGACCAAAACCAACAGAGGCTGGTCTACGAATACTTGGAGCGCCGACACCCGTTCGCGGAGACTGAGGCTTAAAACCATGAACAGAGCGCGGCTGCCATTTAGCCGCGTATCAATTCAAGAGGAGATTGGCGTATGAAGCCACTTCGAGACGTCAAACTCAGACCAGACCGCGTGAAATTCCTAAAGGCTCGCGGTCACCTCTTCTACAAGAGCCTTACCCGTAAGCGCAACCCCTCCCTCATGGAGCAATTAGCTCTTAAGGTAATGGAGCACGGCGGGGTTGCCTTTATCGTGCCGACAATGGAGCCAGATGTTGAGGTGGTCATCAGGCGTGGCGAACTGTTCGATGGCAAGAACCGTCGACTTGTCAAAGGAAAGCCCTGCCAGTGCCACACCAATTCCGCTTGGTACTGGTCTGATCACGATGACAAGGTGCAACTCGTGACTGGATACGCGCTGTCAGAAGATGGCGTGTGGCGCTCACATAGCTGGTGCGTCGAAATCAACAGCAGTAAGATTGTCGAAACGACGACTGGACGCGCGCTTTATTTTGGGGTTCGCTTCACGGCCGACGAAGCAGAGACGTTCCTGTTCGCCCAGACGGCGTAAGTGGAGATTGAAGGCGAGTATCTGTAATCCGCCAGGAATTGAGGAACCATGAACCCAGCACAACGACTTCGCGATAGATGGCTACAAGCCCGCTCTTCCTTTTACACGCGCCAGGGTTGCGAGTTCCGAGCAGCGTGGAATGCCGCTGTACGGGATTGGGAAGAGCAAGAAACGCTCAGTAGCTCTTAAGGGCAATACACCGCATGCGACCCGGCTTATTACGGCTACACTGTAGCCAAGGAGAAAACAAGATGAGCATGAAAGGCAAAACGTTGGTCAAAGGGCATACGCTGGAGCGGGAAGACCGTGTTCTGAAGCACCTAAGCTTTGGCAGCGGTCCAAGCAAGGGAGTTTGCTCCCGCGGCCTCGAATCACCGGAGTTTACTACCACTGCAGCCCGGCGCCGTTGGCACAACGGTCATCAGGCCGCGGTCACACAGGCAATCCAGGCACAGCCGACGGCGCTGAATCCCCGCATACCAACAATGGGCGTCCTTAGAGAGTTCTTACATCTTTCACCAGCTGCGATCGAGAAGCTCCTATCACTCGGAATAACGGAGAAGGACAAGCCGAGTGAGTTTCTTATTCTCGGGAACAACAAGCAAAAGCAATGACGTAAATCCACGAGCACAAGGTTGCAGTCCAGAAAGAGACTCAATAGTGAACTTTGACTACGAAGCTGCCAAAACGGGCGCAAATCGCGTTGCCAACGCTTGCTGGGTCTTTGTTCGCCAATGGGAATCCGGCACCCCCCCGGGCCATGATGCGGTGATGGAACTACATCGGGCGCTGGCAAGATCCACCCCGGAGTTGACCAGGCCGAACCTTGAGTTGGCACACCTTCGCCGGCTGGCCGAGAACCTGGCGGTGCTAATAGAATCCATGCAAACGAACAACGCCACAACAGACACGTCCACGGGGGCGCTCGTAGCCTATCGAGACGAGTACCCGGCGCCGAATGAACATCCATTTACATCACCACGTGCTACTATCGTGGCATGAACCCAGTGCTTGTTGTTCAAGGAATTGCCCGTGCAGTGCTGACCAGCGGATCAAATCCCTTAAGTCAGTTTTCTAATGAGAAACTGACACCGGAAGAACATGCGGAACTGCAAGTGCAAATACAAGCTGACAGGCTGGAATATGGATCTGCCTGGGGTATCTTTGGACCAATCCTCGGAGCCGCTGTTGCCTTTGTTGTTCTTTTGGCTTTCCTCTTACACTAGGGCTTGAGCTTTCTCAGCCGGGCGCGGACGGCATCAGGGCCGTCCTTCAGTTCACAGTCCCAGACCACCACAACCTTGTAACCCTGGGCCTTGAAGAAGGCGAACCTGGCCAGATCCCTTGCCTGAACTGCCTCATCCTCCAGCAGCCATCCCCGCTTTGGTTCGAGACATGCGTGCCGGTGCCACCAGCAACCGGCGAGCTCCACGATCGTCCGCGGCTCAATGAGGACATCCGCATGGCAACGGCCGATCAGCTTCTCCTTCGTGAAGGGAATCCCCTCAGCTTTGAGCAATGCATAGACGGCCTTCTCCAAACCGGAGACTGGCAGTTTTGCATTGTGCCCCCTGCGAACAGAATAAGGAACCAGCTTCTTCACGAAAATAAGGAGCAACATATACGCAGCAACACAAAGCTGACGCTCGACTGTCCATGAGTGCTCGTTCTAGCCGGTGGGCGGTGGCGACAATGGGATGTAATGAGTGGCAGCAAACCACAATGTCCAGCGATTGTGCTTGGAGATTAGCCCGGCCGCGTCCTGCGACCTTCGAGGCCCACAATGCAAACATCGTTCTTTGAGCAATTCGACGCCAGTTCTCCGGTAGGAGTGCTGGATACCCCCGAAGACACCGACTCTACCCCGTTGCCAAGTCCGGACCCGGCCGTTCTCAGATTTGAGAGATTCCGGCTCAAATCGATCTTTGACGCAGACGGCACGATCAAGAACTACGCACTATTGCGCCAGTCGTTCCCCTACACCGTAACCCAGCCTCCGAACGAGTACCCAGACGGCGTTGACATAACGCAAAGCTCATGGGACTCTGCGGTTGAATCCGGCCGGAGTTATCTGGTCGGGACCGAAACTCCGATGAAGGAATACCTCCGTCGACACACGTCCAGCATGAGCGAGTGGCAGAAACTGGCATACGATTGGTGCCTTGCAAACCCGGACAGCCAGATCGTTCTCAAATCCACCAAGCCGAATATCGAGTATCACGTTTACAAGCGCGACGAATACGTCGAAATCGCTCTGCCGCGGCAAGACGCCGGAGGCGAGAAGCACTGGATTTCCCGCGACGGGAAGCGCAAAGTACTCGTGAACGCGGACTGACCCATCGTGGCCTCATAAAGATCGCTGCTATGCATTGTCTCCTCGCCCTGCCTGATTAACACTCTCAGGCAGGGTGAACCATTATGGGAAGTAACAGTACGCTTGCTCTGGTTGATACGCCAAGGGTTGATTATCCTGCGCTAACCCTCTCGATCGAAACGCTAGTAGAGACGTATTCCGAAAGCCTCTACTGCTTAGCTTTTTCTATCCTTAAGAATCCTGCCGATGCAGAAGATGCCGTTCAGGAAACCTTCCTGCGCGTCGTGCAGCACCGTGACACGTTGAGCGAAATCGAAAACGTGGCGGCATGGCTGCACCACATCGTTTGCACAGTGGCAACAGCCGCAATCATGCGCAGTTTCGATTTAACTCAGGACGGCGGCATGCGCAACTTTTGTTGAAAGGGATCAATATGTCCAAAGCTAAAGACACTCCATGGGTTGTGGTCGGAGGCAAAATCGGAGAGACCGGGTACTGCAGACGATGCGGGGCAGGACTCATCCTGCCAATGCCCGTCCCCCTACAGGACTTCACAACAGCCATCAAGAGGTTTGGGTATAAGCACGCGAACTGCCCCGTCGGCTGCGCAACCGAGCCTCAGATCGTCACACCATGGGATTGGCTTGCCAGCCGCTGGACAGGAGTATCCTCCGCTTCAATTTGGTCTGTGATGATGGACTTCCCATCTCCATCGAGGAAATACGATCATCCTTACGACCCAGTGGATTTCCACCGCTGCTATCGACTGCTAACCAATTTCCCGGCGTGGAAACTCCGGATGTCCGAGGTTGCCAAGAGGTTCCCTTTTTGGGGTCCTTATGTGCGCGAGTGGGCCGATCTCACCGCTCTCTATGAGCATGACGTCAACGGTGAAGATGCTCGTACACCCGCCCTGTACAACCGGATGAAGGAACTTGAAGCGGAAGCACAGCATCTCAAGCGCGGCAAAGGGTATTGGACAGATGAGGACGCGGCGTAAGCGCCTTTTTGCATATGCGAACAAAGTTTGACGTGAGTCGGAAAGGATCGTCTTTCATGAATATCCCACTGTTATCGTTCCAGAACTTCCGACGTGATTGTTCGTATCCTTTCCAGCAGCGGAACATGGCCGCTCACTTCAGCCTTGTTCGCCTAAGTTCCGAAGACGCGACACGACAGTCAGACCACTTACGAATTCTGGGCGGGATGCTACTCGAAAACGAGCCTATGTATCCCGGCATCAAGTCCTGGTATGTGAACAAAGTCGTACCCGGGCTCAAGAGTTCACAGCGCGTTGCGTAGCGGCGCAGTGCCGAGCGGGTAGCCAATGGTGGCAATCTCCATGCCGGGCCGCAAATAGAAGTCCTCGTCGGCCAGTTCAAGGAAAGGCGTCTCCCGGACTTCAAGCAGCACAAAGCCGATGTCCGGCACAGTCTGCCCATACCACTCGGAGGAGGATGAAAAGCTGTCAATCGCTCCCCAGCTTTTGACGCCGATGTTCAGCATCTGGCAGCCGTGCTTGTCGGCTTCCAAAAGGAACATGAGCGCCGCGCCAGCGAACTCGCCGGTTTGGGGATGCCGTCCAACCTGATCGAAGACCTCAACGACGTGTCGGTTTGTAATAACTAACCCATCGGAGGTTGCGAGGAAGCCAGTTCCAAAGATCTCCGGGAAGATGGGCTGCTTTCCCGCCGGCAGTTGTTGCATCTTTGAGATAAACCCCACAACGCATGGATTCACAGCGTCATAAAGCTCCGTCAGCGTCATGCTCGCGCCCCTCCTTTGCGGTTGGCGGCTATTCGATGCCCGGAGGCCGCAGTTATCGCGTAAAGTACGTTCTTCCTTTGACCCGCCCCAACCCGCCTCGGCGTTACGCCGGAGCGGGCTATTTTGTCACTCACATCTAATCGAATGCCGTCCGCAATGCCTGAAGTTTTGCTATGTCACGGTCAAGAATGACAATCGCGCACGAAACGCAATAGTGATCCCAGGATCGCCCGTTGCGTACCTTGAGGCGCTTGTCTCCCCTTACGAGTCGATGCGCGGCACTGGCCTGACAGTTGTGTGCGTTTTGGACCTCGTCGAGTTCAGCTTGTGTTACGAGGGATTTAACGCGAGCCATTGAACACCTCCTGAACGGCCCTGTCGAGTATGGCTGAGAATTCAGCTTCAATCTGGTCAAGCTGAGGCTTGCTGAATTCGCTGCGTTCCCCTGCCGTTCTGCCGACCGCGGCATTTGCCTGGCGGTCGATTGCCGCTTTCAAAACGATGAGATTGGTTCTGCCGAGTCTTTGCCGGTCAAGAGTACGGCCTTCCGGATTTATCTTTTGTTCGTGAAGAATGCGAGCCGCTTCGGTCTTGATGCGCATATCAAGCAACGCGCGTTTGGCCTTTCGCTGACGTACCTTCGTGACTGGAATTGGTTCGAGCTTCTCGAAAGCCTCCTTTACCTGCTCCGGTGTGTACCCTTTACTCTTCAGCATTAACAGAGCGGCAATTGCGTCTGAGTCATCTTTGATTAGGGAAATCTCTTGGATGCGAATATCGGTCTGCGCCCTTACATAAACAGAATTGACATGTCGGGGGATGGATTGCACCGGATCGATTTCCAACTCCTGGGCGTTCGTGAAATCGAGGTCCTCCATCGGCAGTAGCTGATCGAAATACTCACGATCAGCTTCGCTATATTGCTGAAAATCCTCCCACCTTCGCGCGATGTTCGCGCCGGCATGGAAGACAACAACACCATTGTTCAGTGGGTGGCCCGGAGCATCATGTTCAATCACGCGCATGATCCGGCCCACGAACTGAACGAATGGCGACAGGTTCCCGAAGACGCTGAAAACTGCGGCGACGGCGAGTAGAGGATGATCAAAACCCTCGCCGAGCTTGCGAACCTGCACTATTACGTCAAGTTCGTGATTCTTGAGCTTCTGCATCACGCGCTCGTTGGCCGTCCCCTCCTCGCGGGAATGAACATAGCCAGCACGGCGCCCCCTCGCTTCGTAAGCTGCGACGATCTGCCCGCAATGCTGGTAGTTGAGTGCAGAGGCAATGATCTTGAGCCGTTGTTCGCCTGTCGTGCTTCGTAACCTGTCGAGTTCGCGAATTGAAGCGTCGACGATGGTATTCAGTGTCTCAGTAGAGGTAACGATGCTCCGTCGGAAATCTGCGTCCTGTTCTCCAAGGAGTCGCACTTCATCGAGGCTGACTTCAATTTCCTGCCCGTCTTTATGCCTAACATAACGAAGCGTCCGAGGGTTAAGCACCTTGGCCTTGAGGCGCTTTACGTATCCTTCCTGAATGGCCCGGAAGATTGGATACGAGTAGAGAATGCGGCCAGCCATGAGCTGCCCGTCCGCGCGCGCTGGCGTTGCACTGAAATTTACAATCTTTGCGTTTGGAAAGCTCGCCCTTAGCGCCTCCCAGCTCACTGCGACATTATGATGACCTTCATCGAATAGAATCAGATCGAAGAAGTCCGGAGGAAGATTCTCCAACCAGCGGTTTCCCTCTCCTTGCAACTGGTGAATATTTGTAATGACTACATCGGCCTCTTCGAGATCGGCTCTATTCGTGGTCGTTCCTCTGATTTCGACCGGCTCGGGATATGGTTCGCCCGTGATGACATTGCACTTGATGTAGAACATATCCGGTAGCGACGGATCGAAATCATCATGAAGCTGCTTAGCGATGTTAAGGCCAGGCGCGACAACAAGCGAACGCTTCGCCTTGAAAGCAAAGGGCGTGAGAGTGATACACCCGGACTTGCCGCATCCTACAGGAAGGACAATCCCGATTTCCCGCTCTTGGGATTCGCTGAGGCAGAAGTTAGCTAGCTCTGCGTAGGCTTCGCGTTGCGGCGTGCGGAGGCGAGCATTTCCATTAATGCTCGGCTCGCGTGTTTGAAATGGATTATTGTCCATAGTTTTCTTTCTTCGCTTTCATTAGCTCCGGAACCCTGTGAAGCACTCGAATGAGTACTTCGGCGGCCAACTTCGCTGACTTGATTGCGGCCTAGTCAATTGGTTCCTATCCGGTGCCTTAGGCCGATAGCTGTTCTTCAAACAGGATTTCTGGAAATGCATTCCTGGCTACCAAAGTTTCGCCTAGCATGATCCCTTTCCTGCTTGGCTGGTTGATGTAAGCGCGGAACTGCTTGTTGGCGGGAGCAGTGACAAAGATCTGGTACTGGTCTTCAGCGCCGCCCTTTGCATCCTGCCGAATCTTGACAAACTTCATGATCTGGCCATAGCTGAGAGCGCAGATCGACTTAGCCTCGATACAAATGAGCACAGCAAAGACGCTAGTGCAATGCTCCCTCAGCTTTGTAAGCTCTTGCAAGTGCGCTTGAGTGAACGTAAAGACGTATTCTTTGGCCGCACCGCGCGGCGATCCGGCGTACTTCATGTAAATGCCGGTCGCGTCGTTTATTCGAAAAGCGCAGCTCGATTTCTTTCCCTTGCTCCAATACGCATTTATGGCTTTGAACACCGGATGCTCAGCAATCTGAGTTAGAGCGGCGCCATGGTACATGTGGTCATCGTTGATTTTCATTCTCGTTCTCCTATCCCACTTGGCTTCGTTGGCTGAGCTGAGCCCGCAATTGTTCCTGAAGCTCCTTCAGCATGTTGCTTCCCGCCTCATCAGTCAGTTCTTCTGCCATTGAAGCGGCTATGATCATGGCAGCCTTATTTCCCGACATCCCGGAGACGGCACGCTCTCCCGTAGCATCTTTGCTCCAATCGAATCTGGATCTCGCCTGTTTCAGATAACGGGCGAAGTCCTTGGAATCCACCATTCCCTTGGGCATGCAGCGATCGACGATGGCGGCGGCAAGAATTGAAAGGCTCCAGACCCCGACATTCTTTAGGAGAAGAAAGTCTTTTGGGTTTGCCCACTCCTCGGCGAACACGCTCTTCACGGCCTGCCAGTAATTTCGAACGACAACGTACTGAAGCTGCGCGTCGCCGAGATCGTGGATGTACTGGCTCTTGGAGAGGAACTTGGAGACGCCGCCTTGAATGCTCGCAAAGTTGACCAGCCGGGTTAGTCCCTGCTGACGAGTTCCTTTCTTGGAGCCGCCCTCGTGGATCATCCCGTGCCAAGGCGACTCAGGGTCTTTGCTGAGTCTGCTCGCTAACCACCGATCAAGATGGTCACGAATCTCGATCTCTTCAGGGCTGAGTCGGTTTTGCATAACGGCGAGATGCGACGAACTCAGGCCCTTTTGATTGCTGTTGATGTCAACGAAGAGTGACCTCTCCTGGTCCTGGCTGAGCCCCACGTGAAGTTGAAACGGCGCATCCGTGAGTAGCGGGTCGCGCCGCTCGTCGCCAGCAGCGTGAAAAAGCCGATGGTTCCCGTCCACACGACTGACATAGACCTTTCCATCCTTCATGTCGCTGATCTGGAACTGCAGCTTCACAACCTGGGTTCCATCCGGCCCTTCCTCAATCTTCAGCACTCTCTTGTCACGCACATTCAGCACGACTTCTGGAAAGGCGCGTGGAAAATCGGGGACCTTCTGGCGGTGGACGTACTCGTATGCCTCGCTCGCGTGTTTCGGGGACAAATCGCGCTGTAAACCCTTTGGGTTCGTGACTTGGTCGAAGATGTCCGGTTGAGAAATCATGGCCAAGTGCGCCAGCGGCGCTGAGCCCCTGAAGCACACGGTGTCGAGATTCTTTGCCTTGTACGCCGTCAACTCGACGGCGTGAATTCCTGATAGTGTCGGCATTCTCGCTCCTTTTGAAAGTTCTGCTCTCAAATAAGAGAGTACATAAGTCAAAATTGAGAGTCAAGCTCTCAATTGAGAGATTTCCTTTAGATTTTGACAGATCACCTCTCATCAGAACACTCGTTATGCAGATAAGCTGATTAATGAGAGAGAGTTATAGAGGAATCAAGCTGCAGACGTGCGCCGCGGAAAATAATCTTGATGAGGGGGTCCGCGGCTCGGAACGGGAAGTCTCTGTTTGGGGTGGTTGTATAGAATTGCATGCAGATCATCCACCCTGAGCACAAGTGGTTCGGCCCGCTCGCTCCGCTTCTGGCCGAGGTAGAGCAGGTGCAGGCCGAGATTGATGCTGCCAGTCGTGGTGACAAGGCGGCGCTGAAAGCCAAAATCGTCAAGCCCAAGAAGGCGCTTGATGAGGCCCGCAAGCTGTTGATCGATGCTATCAAGGCTCACCTCAAGCAACTCAATAAGGCAATCAAGGAGTTGAACAAGTTGCAGGAGGAGCGCAACGCCCACGAGCAGGAGATCAAACTCGCCGCCGAACGTGAGATTGCGCACCTCAACGAGGCCGCCGATGACTTGCGCAGAATCCTGAATGAACCCGACGAGGCAAGGCGTTACTTTGCGGTCGTAGAGACTTCTGAGATTACTGAGAACGAATTCAATCTCAACCTACCGCGCTATGTAGATACCTTTGAGCCGGAGAAGGTGCTACTTCTCAAAGATGCGACCACGCAACTCAAAGCGGCCACCGAGGCTGCCGATAAGGCCCAATCCGCATTGAAAGAACTCTTGGCCAGCATCGGCGGAGGTGACTGATGCTTACACACCGATTCAAAACGATCTTAGGAGACATCCCGGATGACTGGGATGCCAAACCGCTTCGTGCCTTGACTATGGAGCAGTTCTCAGGTGATTGGGGGGATGATGAAGGCGAGCAAGCAGTTGCCGTATTGCGCTCGACGAACTTCACCAATGAGGGTCAACTCGACTACACCGATGTTGCCACTCGTTACTTCCCAAAGAACATCGCGGTACAGTTCTTCCTGAAAAAAGATGATTTGTTGGTTGAACGATCCGGGGGCGGACCGGATCAGCCTGTCGGACGCATTGGATTTATCAAGAGTGATATGTCGGGATCGACGGTATCCAACTTTGTGCAAGTACTGCGGCCTGACCCGGCGAAGGTTGATGCCCGTTTCCTCGGGTGGGCACTGTTCGAGTTGCAGCGTACCGGCATCATCGAACGAGTTCAGCAGCAATCCACGCAGATGCGGAATCTGAACTGGCGTGATTATCAGCGCCTGTTGCTGCCTTGGCCAGTGCTCGGTGAGCAAAGTCGCATCGCCGCCGCGCTAGAGTTGGCAGACAATGCCATTACTAAGGCGATGGCAGAGCTTGGCGCGACACAGGAGCTGCACCGCTCTCTAACCATTAGATTGCTCAAGCCTCCACCGGGGGCGACTTGGGAAAAGACTACCTTTGCATCTCTTGTCAGCGAGAAAATCAGAAACGGATATTCTCCCTCTTGCCCGCAAGACCCGACCGGAGCTTGGGTATTGTCATTAGATGCACTCTCTGATAGCGGCTTTAATCCGGATGCTGTGAAGCCCGCACCGATTCAGGATGTAGGCCTATTACCTTTCAGGTTGCGAGTTGACGATATTTTGGTGAGCCGATCCAATACGCCCGAGCTTGTGGGACGATCAGGCAGATATGTTGGCACCCCTGAAGTTGCTTTCTACCCTGATTTGATGATGAGAATTCGTGTTAATCGTGCTCTTGTTTCCCCAGAATTTGCAGAAATACTATTGCAAAGCACAAGCGCAAAGCGCTGGTTAAAATCGAGGGCAAGTGGCACCAGCGGGAGCATGGTAAAGATCAAGCGTAGGGACATCATGTCACTATCTGTATTTCTTCCTACCACCACAACTCAAAATGAGATTGTCAGGTCTATTTCTGCCGCTAGGGAGGCTGTTATTACCGCAGAAAGTAAGGTTACAGCTCTCGAACAGGCCAAGAAGTCTCTTCTTCAAAACCTGCTGACAGGGAAAATCCGTATCCCCGAGGGGGTGATCAATGGATGAAGTGAATATGCTTTCCGCGCCGAGAGTCGCACATCTCTTTAACGAGGAAACCACTGTCGAGCGGGAGATCATCGAACATCTGCAAACTCCCTCGCTTGGATGGTCTTACCGCTCACGCGAGCAAGTGACTCCGCTACGACCGGACGAGCGTGAGGTATTGTTGCTACCGCTGTTGCGAGAAAAGCTCAAGGAGCTTAACCCCACGATCCTCACCGATGAGGAGCGGGTCAATGCCATCATCACCAAGTTGCGCGGCTGCCGCGATAACCAGCAATGGCTGAACTGGTTGAAGAACGGCGTCAACTACAAATTCGATGCAGCTGAGAATGCCCAGGACGTGCGCCTGATCGATTACGAAAATCTCGATGCCAATGACTGGTGCGTGACCAACCAGTTTCCGGTCGATGGCCGCTCGCCCCGTCGCCCCGATATTGTGCTGCTAATCAATGGAATGCCCATCGTCGTAATCGAGGCAAAAACCGCTAGCCGCAACAAGCCCGATTGGCGCGAGGGAGCGCAGCAGCTTGGCATGTACTCGGAAGAGATCGACCAACTCTTTTACACCAATGCCTACGGCGTGGGCGTGAATGAGACCCGCATGATGTATGGCGTACCGGGGCGACGCCTGCAGTTTTGGCTGCAATGGCGTGACCCTTGGCCGCACACAATTGACGAGTTCGATGAGATGAAGGTCTCACTCTATGGCCTCTTAGACAGGAGCAATCTGCTGGATTTCCTCCGCCACTTCATTGTCTTCAAGACCACGGACGGCAAGACCGAAAAGGTTGTGGTTCGCTACCAGCAATATCAGGCCGTAAAGGACATCATGGGTCGCGCCACCGACCTGGGGCTGGGATCGGAAAAGCGGCGCGGTCTCATCTGGCACACCCAAGGGTCAGGCAAGACGTTGACGATGATCTATGCTGCCCGAAGTCTGTGGGAGGACCCGACGTTGAAACAGCCCACTGTGATTCTGCTGGTGGACCGAGAGCAACTAGGCAACCAGATGGATCGTGAATTGATGGCCACGGGCGTCGAAAACGTGCACGTGGCGGCTAGCAAGCGCGATCTGGAAGCACACTTGGGGGGAGACTATCGCGGAGTGATTTTGACTACGGTGCACCTGTTCGAGGGGATGCCGAAAAACATCACTAGGCAGCGACCGAATGTAATCGTCATGGCCGATGAGGCACATCGTACTCAAGAAAAGGACCTGGGCACGTACATGCGAGCCGCCGTGAGTGGCGCCTCGCTCTTCGGCTTTACGGGAACACCCATCGAAAACGACGACCACAACACGCCCAAAGCCTGGGGTTACGTGAACAATGATGGAACCATCGAGCGCTACATGGGTCATCCGTATACGGTTACTGACGCATTACGCGACCAGGTCGTGAAGCCGATCCATTGGCAACCTCGTAAGACCGATTGGCAATTGGCCGGCGCAAAGCTCGATCTCGCTTTCAAGCGAGAATTCGGGAACCTGTCGGTGGCAGAGCAGAACAAGCTGGTAAGCGAGTCCTCCACGATGGACGTGCTGCTCAAGTTAGACAAACGCATCGACCAAATTGCCGACGATGTTACGGGCCACTTCAGGGAACACGTGCAATCGCACGGCTTCAAGGCAATGTTGGTGTGTAAGGACAAGGAGACTGTGCGGTTATACACCGAAGCATTGCGATCGCGGTTAGGAGCCGAGATCGTAATGCCAGTAATATCAGAAGCGCCCAAAGATGATCCTGAGAATGTGCGGATGCTCTACCTGGGAGATGCAAATCGGAAAAAGCTGCTGAACGAGTTTCTCGTCCCTGCTGAGTCGGATCTTCCCGAGCATCAAGATAAGGAGCTTCGCAAGGTGCAGTTGCTTGTGGTCTGCGATATGTTGCTCACCGGCTTTGACGCGCCCATTTTGCAGACGCTATATCTCGATAAACCATTGAGGGATCATACTCTGCTTCAGACGATCGCCCGTGTGAACCGGCCTTACAACGAATTGAAGGGGCACGGCCTGGTGCTGGATTACTACGGCGTTTTCGACAACCTGAATGAGGCGCTGAATTACCGGCCGGAGGAAATGGGCGACATTGCTTTCCCCTTCGACCGCATTCGTGAGCACTTCAGCAAGCAGTTCAGCACACTCTGGGCGCTCTTCCCCGAAGATACTGTGCCACGCGACGGGTCGCATGACGCCTTTATGGCAGCCATGAAGATCTTGCGTGACGAGGAAGGGGCGGAGAAGATTTTCGATTCCGGCTATCGGAACCTACGCGTGTTATATGAGGCACTTCAGCCCGATGAGCAGTTGCGCGATTTTGTGCGGCCATATGCCTGGTTGACCAAGCTCTACATCCTCTACCTCAAGAAGTTCTATCCTGAGAAGGCGCTGGAAGCTACGGAAGAGGATGCTGCACGCACTAAGGAGCTGATCCGGGAGCATATCGACGTAGCAGAACTCGAAGCCGAGTTCCCCACCTATGTGCTAGACGAGCACTTCCTCACCAAGCTGAAAGATAAAAAACCTGACGCGAAGGCTCTCGACATTGAGGCAATGCTGACTGCCGAACTGCGGATCCGCTTAGATCAGGATGAATCCTTCCGGCCTTTATCCGAGAAATTACAACGGCTCATCGATGAGAAACGCGCAGGTACCCAAGCATGCCACGCCGCCCTGCGGCGTTGGCTCGCGCGGCACGCTATCCTAGCACTCTCGCCCTGGCTCTCAAACCTGAGTGAGCAGTTTGGGATTCACTTTGACAGCCTGACGGTCAAAAATCAGCGCACACGATGGGGCAGTTGCTCAGCCAAGGGGCGAATAAGCCTTAACTGCAAACTTCTGTTTCTCTTGCGTGAGCAAGTGCGTTACGTGATTCTGCACGAGCTCTGCCATTTGCTGGAACCGAGCCACTCGGAGCGCTTTTGGATGCACCTCCGTAGCATTGAGCCGACCACTGACTCTCTGCATGGACAAATGCGCGACGCATGGAAGGCAGTTCCGGCCTGGGCTCAGCGTGGTTCCGGCCTGCTGCTATAAGAAGGTTAAGGCCTAATTGCTGGGGCGCCGCGGAGGCATCGGGTCGGGTCAATACTTTGTATCAAAAAACGGGTCCCATTTGACCTTCAACTGGCGTAGTTCTCAGCCCCTGATTTCCACGTATCATAAAACATCCGTTTTATGATACGGTCCTTTCATGCGAGCAGCCATTTACGCTCGGGTATCGACGAAAGACGGCCGTCAGGACGCAGAAAACCAGGTCCGGCAGCTGAAAACATTTGCAGAGACCCAAGGATGGAATGTCGTCCACGAGTACGTAGATCGAACCAGCGGGAAACTCAGCGACCGGGAGCAGTTTCAGGAGATGTTCGCCGCGGCGTCGCGGCGTGAGTTCGATTGCCTCTTGTTCTGGAGCTTGGACCGGCTCAGCCGCGAAGGAACCGTTGTCACCTTGAATCACCTCCAGAGGCTCACTGGCTATGGAGTTAACTACCGCTCGTTCACGGAGCAGTACCTCGACAGCACCGGCCTCTTTAAGGAGGCTGTCATCGGGATCCTCGCGGCAGTGGCCAAACAGGAGCGGGTACGGCTCTCCGAGCGCACGGTTGCCGGTCTTCAGCGCGCAAGGGCCCAGGGACGCGTCGGTGGTCGGCCAAAAGCCGAGGACGCCGATCCGAAACTGGTGAAAAAGATCGAGCGGCTGCGAGCGGAGGGGCATAGTATTCGGGCCATTGCTGCCGGCCTTAAGAAGTCGCCAAACACAGTTTTGCGATTGTTGCTGCCAGTGCGGGAGAGCTCCAGCATCACGCGCTTACCGATCTCCTCCAAGTCCTAGAACTAGATCTTCTTCGCGGCTTTCTTGGAGGGCGAAACACGCCGCTGGGCTGCTTTGAATAGATCTGAGAGGGTCAAATCAAAAACAGCTGCGATGCTCATCAAAGTTGTCAGAGTAGGGCTTTTCCTGGCCTGCTCGATTTCCCAGATGTATTTGACATCGTATCCAAGCCGGTCTGCCAGAGCTTGCTGCGTCCAGCCCGCCTTTATTCGGCGGTCCGTCAATTCCGCTCCCAATGCGGAAGGGAGATTCGCCGTGGATCGTTTCCGGTCTGCCCCGATTTTTTTGGCCACATTTCAGAGTTCACGAAGATACCCTGACTTATTCAGGAACTATAGTTCTATAATGGAAAAGACTGGAGCTTTCAACGCTGGTGAAACTACCCATGTTTCGGCAGACGATTTTCTCTCGAGACGTCCGACCCACCTCGCTCCTTCAAGTCCCCCCGAAAAGAAAAAGAGGAAATCTGGAGATGAGGACTCGACCGTCATTGCTGAGATGCAATGGAAGATCGGAGGGAAGCGATGCGCGAGCGAAATAGTGGTTCGAGGAGCAAGCTGTCGGCCTGGGTCCCGAAGCAAATCCATAAACAGGCAAAGATTCTCGCCACAGCGCGTGATATCGATCTTCAGGACCTGGTCACCATAGCCCTGCAAGATTACCTGACGGATTCGGGGATACATGGAGAAATTGCCACGCCGAACATCTCATCGGGCATGAAGTCGACAGGTGATGGTGAGAACCCCAGCAGATGAAGACCGCGGGCCAGGGGCCACCAAGATGATAGGAGGCGATTGAATTGCCATGAGTGAGACCGAGATCAGCGAAGCTTCACCCCTTGGCCTCTTTCTGCCGGCTACGCTCATGCCTGATGTCCCACTGAGCGACAACGCGCTGGAATTGGCATCAATGGCAGTGTTGGATATGGAGCGCATTCGGTGCGAGAGAAATGAATACGGAAAACTGCGTCTATATGCTCCGACAACGGAAACCGTTTGGCTGATGATCCAAATGCTTGAACGCGAGATCCGAGCGTGGATGCGCCAGATCAAGCGCGGCGGAACCGTCCTTGTACGTCGGAGATTCTACCTGGAGAACGAAGCTGTGATGTGCCCTGACATTGGCTATGTCGCGCCCGCTGCGAGTCGAAAATCATCAACTATTCCGTTCGCCGGTGCACCATTGAAGGCCTGCCCAAATTTTGTGGCTGAGTTCTGCTCCCATCCAAAGGAGTTGCGCATGCTCAAAGACAAGATGCTGCGCTGGATGGCGAACGGGACAGACCTCGGGTGGCTGATCGTCCTGCAGGAGCAATGCGTTTACGTTTACGCGCCTGGCATCGAGCCATCAATAATGGATGGCTGTGCCGTCGGCCAAGGGCCCATAGGAGAATTCGAGTTCATGCTCTCCCACCTCTGGAGCATTGATGAGTTGAGGCGCTCCTATTGAACCGCGAACGCTGGAAGCAATTGAGATTGGATAAAGCACCGAAGATGAGTTGATTTGGGCCGCATATTGAAACGCGACGTAAGACTCGCGCACGGGAATCATCCCGACGTAGTAGAGCGGGGCTGAGAGTTCGAATCTCTCTGCGGCCCACCCATTTACGGGTCCGGCGCGGCTTGGCAG
>Ga0302140_10000775_pt1 | contig 41953 bp, 26 predicted proteins | sample I_Bog_E1_1_FD_202095 | JGI IMG/M metagenome (GOLD analysis project Ga0302140, IMG submission 202095) | Peat permafrost microbial communities from Stordalen Mire near Abisko, Sweden - I_Bog_E1_1 | ecosystem: Environmental > Terrestrial > Soil > Wetlands > Peat | place: Sweden: Abisko, Stordalen...
GACGCGATGCTGAACCTCGCGATGTCAGAGCGCATGGCAGGCGCAAACGTCTGGGATGCACGGGGACATGTGATGTCCGGTTCGAATGACCTGCCGACGCGAACGGAGATCTATAGTTGCATTGGGGAGCACGAAGATATCTTTGGCGCTTTCCGAAGACCAGTAGGGGAAACGGGCGTATATTTCTCCGATGCGACACGGAACCTCTATCCTGTTGAATTTGTGAATTCATACCGCGGAGTCTTGCTCTTGCTGTTGCAAAACCACATACAGTTCCAGATAGTGACTCACCGCACGCTCGCACAGTTTCACGGCAAAGTGTTGGTGCTGCCGAACGTGAAGGTGGTCAGCAGGGAAGAGGTCGCCGGCTTCCACAATTATGCCTCGCAAGGCGGAAAAGTCGTCGTGACCGGATCTGCCGATAAGCAGCTTGACTCGCTCCACGAGACCACTCGTCCGTCCGATAGCCGGGAGGTCAAGTATCTTAGCCGCGTGGAAAAGGATTTCTCCGCATCGGACCCGGCAAGCGAACCGGATTTGCTCAAGGCAATCGGCACCAACACAGGCGTTGAGGTCAAGGCGTCAAAAAACGTCGTTGTGCATGAAGCGCGAATTGGCGATCGCCTCTACTTGTTCTTCGCAAACTTTGACGGACTGCAGGCGGGGCTGAAGGCGACACCGGTGGTACAGCACGACATTGAAGTGACGGTGCCGCTGAAATTTGACGCGAAGTTGCACTGGCTCCCATTCATGGGCAGCGAAACCGTGCTGGATGGCCAATCTTCGCCGGAGGGTCTGCGATTCAGCATTCCGAATTTGGATCGCGGAGCTGTTGCCTGGTTTATGTCCACGTCAAAGTAGCACATGCTCCAGCGAGACGACGGGCACCTCGTTTTCCATCGACAAGAGGAACGGTCTCGTGGCCCGAAGGCAAGCAGCATCCAAGGGAATTTAGGCTCGGGAATCTTCAAGCCATCGACCTTCTGGTACGAATCTGTTCTTGTCAGTTGGCCAGACGAAGAAATGCGTGCACAAATGCGGGATCGCGGAAAGATTCCGTGCCGCCCTGGCGAAGAGTCGAGAGAGCAGCCGTACGATTTCCGAAAGCCGCACAGGCCTCCGGCGCTTCTCCACGGAGGTATGCGGCAAGGAACCCGGCATCGAAACTATCGCCGGCGCCAATGGTATCGACCGGGGTCACCAGTTGCGCGGGAACGAACCAGCGGCGACCTGCCTTCTCGACCAGGGAACCACGCTTGCCGCACTTGATCGCGACCAGCGGGACGCGCTTTGCAAGAGCATCGATAGCGCTCTCGGCATCCGATTTGCCGGTGATGCGGCAGGCTTCGTCCTCGTTGGGCAGGAAGATGTCAACGATGCCCAGGAGTTCATCCAGCGGAGCGCCCCAACCATCTTCGGGATCGTCATTGGTGTCGAGTGAGAGGGAGAGTCCAGATGACTTCAGTTGGCGCAAGATGCCGGGCAGGTCTGGATGCAACGCCTTGTGGAGGAAAAGCGATGAGAGATGGAAGTGGCGGGCGGAGGCGAGGTAAGCCAGATCAAGGTCAGCCGCGGCCATCTCAAACATAGTCCCAGGATAGGTAAGAATATGCCGCTTGCCTTCATGGGTCAGCAGGATGGTTACGCCAGTGGAAGTGCCACCGGAGACCCGTTTGACGCACGAGATGTCGACCCCCTTTTCCTCAAGCCGTTCGAGGGCGATGATGCCGAGCGGGTCGTCTCCTAGCCGCGTTACGAAACCGACGGAGACACCCAGCGCGGCCAGGTTGTGGGCCACAATTGCCGAGGAACTCCCTAACGTCATGCCGAAGCCGCTGGCCAGCAGTTCGCGCTCTGTCGACAGCACCTCAGGAAGCCCGTAGAGAATCAGGTCCATGTTGATTTCACCGGCAATTGTGACATCAAAGCGTTTTCTCATTTGTTTTCCTGCGTCTCCAAGGCACCTTGCGGATAAATCCTGACGCCGCTTACTACCCGGTTGATTACCCCGTCCGGGCTCGGGTTATCGGGGTTCAAACCGATGCGCAAACTCAAATGATAGCCGAGCAACTGCGGCCCCAGAATTTCGAACGGAGTACGCAACGCATCGTCCGTTTCCGGCGCCACGGCAGGGATAAGCTGATCGAACAGAACCAGGGATTCTTCGGGGTCCGCGATGCCCACCAGGTAACCGATTTTCTTGGCACGAAGTTCACGAATCAGATCCCGCTCATAGCTGCGGCGAGTCGGGTCGCTGGACAGGAGGCAGAGGACAAGAGTGTCGGGCGTGAGAAAGGACATGGGACCGTGGCGAAGGCCGAGATAGGTTTCCGAAACCAGCGGGAACCGGCCGGCTGTCATTTCCAGCGTCTTGAGCCCGGCCTCTCTTTGCCAGCCAAGAAGGGGAGACGAAGAAAGAACTACGATGCGATCGCGAATACGTGCGGCTGCGCGCTGGCACGCATCATCGATTTCCGGCAGCAGGGCGGCAGTGCGCGCGCTCAGTTCATGCACGACGGCCGCGACAGTCTCCGCTTGACCCAGCGCCAGGCTGGCTAGCCCCAGGCCCGCTACAACCAGATTGGAGAACGCGCTAGTCATTACCAGGCTCTGGTCATTCGTGCGTGGATCAAGCACAATAAGGCCGTCCAGGCTGGACCTTGACAGTGCGCCGTCTTCGTCGCAGACAATGGCGGACTGCTGAATGTCTGGCCGCAGAGCACGCACGTGCTCGACCACTGCCGCGCTCTCTGGACTGCTGCCTGAGCGCGCCAGCGAGATCACGGCATCGATGCCGGTCAGGTAACGCTCCGCATCGACCAGCAGGTCTGTTGTGGGCACTGCGATGGCCTGGGTCCAAGCAGTGGCCACGGCGCTGGCCGCATACGCCGATGTTCCCGCACCCGTCAGCAGCACACGCGCGCCCTTGAGTTTTTCGTCCAGCCGCATGCGCCGCGATGCTGCGCGGACCGTTTCAAGCGTCACCGGCCACAGAAGAGGCTGCTGAAGAATTTCCGGCAAAGTATACAGCGGTTCGGCATGAACGCCCGTTCCTGCCGCTACACTCTGATGTTGTGACATGTAGGTTTCGCTCCCTGTTGCACAAAATAAGCGATTATTCGTTGCATTGTCGAAAATCGACATCAAACGTAATCTCTCGAAAGATTATACCCTCGTTTCGCAATCGTCAATGCCCTTAGCTCGAGAATAACCGAACCATTACGTAAGGATGGTTGATTGGACAAAAGGTCAATAGACCACTAGTCCCACTGCGGTTGCCCGGCGCGTATTCCAATTAGGCTGAACAAAGGGCGAATACCACGATTTAAGAAAATAGCTGAAACCAGCGCAAGCGTTCAGGCTTTTCCATCTTTCCTCGGGAGCACCTTCAAAGCGTCTGTGCCAACGGTAATAGCGGCCGCGAAATCCAAAGTAAGTTGAAGCGTGGTTGATTCAAAAGCGTTTATGAGCGCGAATTCAGCTCTTCCCGATCGATTCATCAGATAAAGCTCCCAGGAAGCCGGCCTTGGTCTGGTCGATTCCAAATAATGATCTCGACTTTTCTATTGACATTAAATGAATTAATTCGTAATAATTCGAAACACAATGTACTACTAAGTGATGGTACAGCGAAACATGGTCCGTAATTCTTCGCAATCAATCGAGAGATTCTCTCCGCTGCTTGTTCCATGCATTCATTTCCAAACCGGCAAATGTGGAAGCCAGGCACCCGCGCTGAATCATCTTCCAACTGCACCATTGAGATCAAAAGGGAGGCTTCGGTATGTTTAAGGGATTTCTCAGCGTATGTACACTTTGTATAGGCCTGCTGCTGATGGCCAGCTACCCTCTCGCAGCGCAACGGGATACTGCCACGCTGGAGGGCCGTGTCGTTGACGCCACCGGAGCTACAGTCCCCAACGCCTCTGTAACGGTAATGAATACCTCAACGAATTACAGCTATCACGCGCAAGGCGATGCTTCCGGAGCGTGGATTATCAGCCCTGTACGTATTGGCACCTATCAGATCACCATATCCGTGCCCGGTTTCAAGCAGACCATTGCCGGCCCGATCACGTTGGATGTACAGCAGCGTCAACGGGTAGACACCACGCTCCAACTCGGTGCGATCAGCGAGCACGTTGAAGTCACCGACGCTGCGCCTTTGTTGGAGACGGATTCCTCAGAGACCGGCCAAGTCATCGATAGCGAGTCCATGGTGGGCTTTCCACTCAATGGACGCAATGCCGTGCAACTTGCCCAGCTTACCGTTGGAGTGACCACGAGCGAGCCGGGCGCCCGCGACTCAGGCGGATACGGCTTCAGCGCCAGTGGTTCGCGCTCTCTTGACAACAACTTCCTTCTCGACGGTGTCGACAACAACTCGAATTTGCCCGATCTTCTGAACGAAGCGAACTACGTCGTGATGCCGGCGCCCGACGCGCTCGAGGAGTTCAAGATCGAGACGGGCAACTACGATGCCGAGTTCGGTCGCGCCACCGGGGCGATCGTAAACGCCACCACAAAGGGTGGAAGCAACAAGTTCCATGGCTCGGCCTACGAATTCCTGCGCAATCAAAGCTTCGATGCAGAGAACTATTTCGACACCGCCCGCCAACCCTACCACCAGAATCAATACGGCGCAACATTCGGCGGAAAGATCATCAAGGACAAGCTGCTCTTTTTCGTCGATTACCAGGGCTTACGTCTCAGTCAGGCACAGGTGGCCACGTCCGTGGTTCCCACCGCGGCGCAACTGGGCGGTGACTTCACCGGCCAATTGGACACGACCACCCCGACAGGCGTAAACGACTGCAACGGCGTGCCGACCTATAACGGAGAAATCTTCGATACCACCAAAACCCAATCCGTCGGGGTTGTTGACGGAACCAACGTATATTGCGGCGTTCCCTTTGGCTACGTCAGCGGCGTGCCGAGCAACATCATTCCAGTCGCCAGCACCGACGCGCTAGGCCTCAAGCTGATTCAACTCTATCCAGCTTCGAACGCCAATGGAGTCGGCTATAATTACCTCTCCGACCCCATCACTACGCAAACCGAAAACCAGGGAGATGTCCGCATCGACCAGGTAATCACCACCAAAGATACAGCGTTCTATCGTTTCAGCATGAGTAACAGTCCTGAGACCATCGGCTCACCTTTCCCCGGAACGGCAGATGGAGGCGGGTTCTTCGACGGTATTCAACAAATCACCGCCTACGCCGGCGCAGCCAGCGAAGCTCATGTCTTCTCCGTTCATAAGGTGAATGAACTGCGCTTCGGCGCCAACAAGCTCAGGACAAGCAGGTATCAGTCCAACTACGGCGAGAACGTCGCGGCCGCGGTAGGTTTCCCCGGCGTGCCCTACGCTCCTGGGAGCAACAACGGCGGCTTGCCGCAGATCTCCTTCAGTGACGCGTCCAACCTGGGAAGCCCAACCTATCTGCCGGCCATCGAAAGACAGACGATGTTTATGCTGTCTGACACTTTTACCCTGATTTCCGGCAACGATACATGGAAGTTTGGCGGAGAGATTCGCCCCGAGCGCTTTTCAATCTACGAGCCCGCATACCCGCGCGGCTTCCTCGATTTCACGCACCAGTACACCGACAATGCAGGCAGTCCAGGGACCGGCGGAAACAGCCTTGCCGATCTGCTCACAGGCCAACCGAGCGGTGGCTTCATCAACAATCTGAACAATATCGACTACTCCCGTCACACTTACGCTCTCTTCCTTCAGAACGACTGGCGCGTCATGCCCAAGCTCACCCTCAATATGGGCATCCGCTGGGAGTATTTTTCTCCCGTGTTTTCAAAGGGAGCCGCCCAGGCGAATTTTAATCCCATCACAGGCAAACTCGATATCCCGAAGAGTAACAATGCCACTCTGACGCCTCTCCTGTCCCAGACTCTTCCGGTAAACCACAACGCATCGGATGCTCTGATTTCAGCCGACCACAAGGACTTTTCGCCGCGCGTAGGCTTGGCCTATAACGCGACCAAACGTCTTGTCGTACAGAGCGCATTCGGGGTTTTCTTCAACGGGGACGAGGCAGGTCCGTACAGCAATCCGAGCCCTGGATTCAATCCTCCATTCTTCATCACGCAGACTTTTTCTGCCCCTTGCAGCTTGCCTTCGTATAACGCTGTCGAAAACTGCGGAGTGCCCGGAATCAGTACGCTCTCTCAGGGATTTCCAGCCAGCGCACTCGTCGATCCAAACACTCCTACCCTCTTCGCCTTGCAGCCGAACCTGCGCATGCCCTATGTCATGCAATGGCACCTCACAACCCAGTACCAGTTGAACGAAAAGACGATGATTGAAACGGGCTTTATCGGCTCAAAGAGCGACCGTTCCTACATCTATCTCAACGGCAACCAGGCGCAACCAACAGCCGATGGATCCGCCGCTTCAGCCCCGCGCCGCCCGTTTCCATATGTTGACGCTCCCATCGGCTATCTCCGATCGTCCGGTTCATCGAACTACAACAGCCTGCAGACTTCGCTGACGCAACGCTTGAGCCACGGCCTTGAGTACATCGTCAACTACACCTACAGCAAGGCGCTTGGAAACGCCAGCAGCGCCGATCTCGGCTCCCAGAATAACGACGGTTTCCGCAACAGCCTGTACCCGAATAAGGAATACGGGCCCTTGGACTTCGACGTGCGCAACCGCTTCGTGGCTAGCTATCTGTATGATCTGCCCTTCGGCAAGGGCCAGCTCTTGGCGACTGGGAATCGGGTAATCGACGCTGTGATTGGTGATTGGAATTGGTCAGGCATCCTCACTCTTTCCTCAGGCACCTGGTTCACCGTGACGGATGGAAATGCCAACTTTGCCAACTCGGATGGACAGCAGCGGCCCGATTTTGTTCCCGGCGTCAAAGCCACTTCGAAGCCCTGCATCCCCAGCACATTCTTCAATACCTGCGCCTTCCAGAATCCGGCTGCCGGATCTACAGGCAACGTAAGCATCAACAGCCTTGAAGGTCCTGGACAGAAAAATGTCGATTTTTCGCTCGTAAAGAAAATTCCTCTAGGCGAGTCCAGACACCTCGAAATCAGGGCCGAAACTTTCAATGCTTTCAATCATCCGAACTTCCAATTCGCGGCGCCGGGGCCTCAGAACTCCATCAACTCAACCATCATGGGAACTCCGAGTTTCGGCTATACGACGGGCGCACTGGCCCCAAGGCTCGTACAGCTTGCCGCCAAACTGTACTACTGAGAACCGCACACATCACATAGCCCCCGTGGCCCGATCCTTGCGATTTTGTTCTATCGCAGGGGTGGGAAACCTCAGCCCCCCACCAGCCCGGTTTGCGGAGCAGACCGGGCCGTTCCATGTACAGATTGCAAAGTGTCAACATAGGGCAAAGGAGTTGCCGTGAAACGATCGATCAGCTTGAGTATCTGTGCACTTTTGTTGGTGAGCATGGGAGTGCTGGCGAGCCGGGCAAATGCGAGTGGGCAGGCACGACAGGATGCGCCCGATGGAGCACAGACACTCGGTTCGATTCGAGGGAACTCGCTCACGGTCAGCATCAATTCCGATGGCTCCTACTCCATCGCCAGCGCCGGCATTCCTGGTACGGTCCTGCGATCCAATGTCGAAGCAGAAGTAAGTAATGAAGCGCTGCAATCGTCCGCATACCCTCAACACAAGATTGCGCAGTCGGAGTTTCAGGACGAATTCGGCGCGGGGTCGAAGCTCACAATAACGCACACCGGATTGCCGGGCAAGCCAGACCTTGTATGCACCATTCGGTTGTACCAGGATCAATCGTGGGGCGACATTGCCGTCGAGGTGCTAAACACGACGGCGAAAGCCATCACAGTGCAGGCCATTCGCAACATTCAGATAACGAACACTCCGGAAATAAATCTCAACGGCCCCCAATCGGCCGACCGCATCCTGTCCGACAGTTATAGCGAAGACCGCCCGCAGCTTGCGATCCACGATCTCGCCGACGCGCCCAATGGAATGCTTCGAGCAGTGGGAACCCACTTGATCTATAACCGCAAGAGCGGCGAGAGTCTCTTCCTTGGCGCACTCACCAGCGACCGCCTGTTAACGATTTTTCATCTCAAGGAACAAGGTGCGGGCGCAAACGCGAAGATTGTCTCCTACGAAGCAGCGTCCACGGGGACGACGGAAATCATGAAGGAGGAATCGCTCCACGATTCTCCTCCCGCTGAACAGGTAGTCCTGAGCCTTCCAGTCGAAGCCGGTGCGGGCCTCTCCTCTGAGCGCTTGATGTTTGCCGTTGGGAGGGACTATCACGCGCAACTTGAGCAGTACGGGCACGCGATCAAGCTGCTGCACAAGGCCCGCGTCGATACACCGACTCCGATCGGATGGTGGAGCTGGACCGCTTACTATTTTGGACTCAACCAGGGAACCGCAATCACCAATGCGAACTGGCTCGCGGAGAATCTCAAGAACAGCGGATACAAGTATTTTCAAATCGACGAAGGATATCAATACGCGCGTGGCGAATACACGACTCCCGATGCGAATCTGTTTCCCAGCGGCCTGGGCTACGTTGCGGATGAGGTGCGCGGCAACGGACTGACGTTTGGAGTGTGGACATCGCCATTTCAAGTATCGGAGCGGGCATGGGTTTATCAGAATCACAAAGACTGGCTGCTGCATAACGCAGCGGGTCAGCTCATTCATACCGGCGAAGTGACCGAACATAAAGACCCGCTCTATGTGCTCGACACAACCAATCCCGGCGCGCAGGAGTATCTCAAACAGACCTACAGCACGCTTCATAATTGGGGCGTCCGCTTCATCAAAATGGATTTCATGGATGACGCGGCCGTCGAGGGCTCCTACTATCGCGCCAATACGACAGCGCTTGAGGCACAGCGCATTGGCCTGGAGATCATCCGCAAGACCATGGGCGAAGACACGGTGCTCGACAAAGACGGCAGTGTCATGCTCAATCCCGTCGGCTATGTGGATGCCGGACGCATCTCTCAGGACACGGGACACACCTTCGAAGCCACTCGCGATGCGGCTTCGGGAATCGCCGCGCGATACTACATGAATCGCAATTTTTTTATCGCCGATCCCGACGCATTCACTGTTTCCACTCAGACCGTCGACGACCAATCATGGCACAACGGACCAAGGCCGCTGAGCATTGAAGAAGCTAAGGTATCGATTGCTCTATCAGCAGTCTCAGGCGGCATGTTCGAGCTCGGAGACGATCTTCCCACCCTGGGCGCCACGCTGGACCGGTTGGCGCTTGTAAAAAACACTGACCTGCTTGACATGGCGCGTCTGGGTCATGCGTCCATCCCTGTCGATCTGATGACGTATACGGCCGGCGATGCGCAACCGAGCATCTTTCTGCTCAAAGAGAATAATCGCCAGTCGATTCTCACCGTCTTCAATTGGACCGAGGGAGAACTGAAGCGCAACCTCCGCTTCGTCGACCTCGGCTTGAAGGATCCAGGAAAATATCAGATCGCCGAAGTGTTCGGTGAAGAGAGTTGCTGCAGTTCTTCGGGCGATGCAGTCAATTTTGTCCAGCCAGCCCGCTCCGTGCGCATGTTCAAGCTGATTGAAAGCGATGTGCAGCCCTCTCCGCCGGCATTCGAAGTTCACTCGGCAAAGGAAGCAAAAGCAGGCGAGACCATAACCTTCATTGCCGACAACGTGTCTGACGGCGAGCCCGTGTACTCGTGCCATTGGGAATTCGGCGACGGATCAACGCAGGATGGGCTGAAGGTCCAACACGCTTACACTCAATCGGGCGACTACAAAGTAAGGGCCACTGCAACAGGCCTTGCGGCAAGCACGAGTTCAAAGACCTCGACAGTGAAGATCGCCGGCAACATCGCGACGCGATTTGTTCCGGCTGACAAGAAACGGCCCGAGTAAAGCGCTAGAGCGTCTGTCCTGAGACTTGTTGGGAAGGCCCAACCCAGAGACACCCCGACAAGAGAGGATCTCCCCGGCATGGACGCCACGGCAGAAATGGACACGGCCGCACCAGGCCTTCGCCGCACACTGAAGCTTCACCACCTGATCCTTTACGGCATCATCATCATTCAGCCTACGGCGCCTATGAGCATCTATGGCGTGGTCAGTAACGCTGCCCGCGGACACGTAGTCACCACCATCCTCATCGCCATGGTCGCCATGCTGTTTACAGCGGTGAGCTATGGCCGCATGGCGCGCGTGTATCCCAGCGCGGGCTCGGCCTACACCTATGTGGGCAAGGAGATTCATCCTTTCGCCGGATACATCGTTGGCTGGTCCATGCTCATGGACTACATGCTGAATCCCATCATCTGCGCCATCTGGTGCAGCGTCGCTGCGCAGAACGTTATTCCCCAGATTCCGTACGCCGCATGGGCCGTGGCGTTTGTGCTGGTATTCACCGGCCTCAATCTGCGCGGCGTCCAAACCTCCAGCCGCGTAAACGCCCTCCTTGCGCTGTTCATGAGCATTGTCGTGGTTGTTTTCATCGCCGAGTCCATTCGTTACATCGCGCTCGTAGCGCGTCCAGTGGGCGGCCAGTGGCTGCTGCCGTTCTACGACCCCGCGACCTTCGCTCCCGGCCGCATGTTCCACGGCGCATCCATCGCGGTACTCACGTACATCGGCTTCGATGGGATTTCGACCATGTCTGAAGAAGTTGAGAACCCGCGCCGCAACATTCTGCTGGCCACAGTCCTCACCTGCTTTGCCATTGGCGTGCTGTCGGCCATCGAGGTGTATCTCGCGCAACTCGTCTGGCCCGGCCGCGTTCCGTTTCCACTTTCGATGGTCGACACTGCTTTTGTTGAAGTCGCACATCGTGTCGGCGGAAACTTCCTCTTTCAACTGCTCAATGCCACGCTGCTGATCGCCAACATGGGTTCCGGCATTGCGGCGCAGTTTGGCGCGGCGCGCCTGCTCTACGGAATGGGCCGCGCAGACGCCCTGCCAAAGCGTTTTTTCGGTATGGTTAGCCCAACGACGAGAATCCCGCGCAACAACGTGCTGCTGCTGGGCGCGGTAACTCTGCTGGGAGCATTTCTAATGAGCTTCGAACAGGGCGCTGAACTGCTCAACTTCGGGGCATTCATCGCATTCATCGGCGTGAATGCGGCCGCCCTTGTCCACTACAGGTTTCGCTCGCAGGAGAAGGTAGCGTTCGCAGCTCTCTCTCCATTATGTGGAATTCTGGTCTGCACGTTCATTTGGTTCAATCTCAATTTGAACGCGAAACTTCTTGGGGCCGCATGGATCGCCGTCGGACTAATCCTCTACGTGATCATGCGGAAGACGACCAACAATCCAGCCCCAGAGCTTCCAATCTAGTTCTCTGTCCCTGAAGTTTGAATCAGAACAACCCTGTCATCCTGAGCGAAGCGTACTTCAGCGGAGTCGAAGGACCTGCTTCTCGGCAACCTGGGCCTCAACGCACTGCAGGTGCATCTTAGTTTCCGCAAGCTGCTGCGTAAGGCCGCAGCACTCCACGGATGCGGTGGATGACGAGAGAATGCGCATCGGGTTTCAATGTGCCAGTGCGCACTGCTCGATATTCATCCGGAAGAAAACAACTCAGCAATGTTTCCGGAATTGAATTGCTTCCCAGGTTTGCCATCAGCACATCGACTGCTTCTTTCACGCGCTGCTCGTGCCAGTAGTAGCGCACGCGGTCGCTATAACTGTAGCGCCGCAGCATATGCGCGGCCTGCTCATTGCCTGCATAGTGGTGTTGCCAGTTCGCAGGCTTGTCTAGCATCATTCGCTCCAACACATCCACCAGATGCGAACACCGCCAATGCGGGACAAGCTCACCTTCGATCTGCGAGAGAGCGGTCAGAGTTTCTCGCATGGCAAATGTCAACGCGGGGCCGACCTTGAGAATGGCAAAGCCATCCCGCACCAACTGGCGATATGCCTCGGGGCGCTGATAGTCGGTCGAGTGCGCCTCGTAGACCAGACCCTCTTCTTCGTCGAGCAGTGCAGTCAGATGCCCTGCTTGCGAAGAATCGTAATCGACCACGCTGTCATGATTGAATTCAACCCCGGGTTGAACAACCAGTGCGATCACCCGTCGCCAAACATCCGCCAGCCCAGCCTGTTTGAATACTCTGCGGTGAGTGGCCAGCGTTTCGGCGGCGGCCTCTCGGCTAGTCACGGCGAGTTCGTTCAGACTCTCAGTCGCCCCGCCGGGTGTGGGCACCTCGGTGCCGATGACATACACGGGCTTCTGCTCGCCGGAGGCTCGCTCGGCAACTGCGCAGAGAGTCGCAGCGCGAGCCGCGACCGTCTCTCCGGAGAGCGGTTCCGGATCGCCACCGCAAGCCATGCTGGCATCGAGGTGAATCTTCTGGAAGCCCGCTTTGACGTAGGCCTCGACAGTGCGCTCGGCTTGCTGCATGGCCGCCGTCGCGTTTTCCTTCTGCCAGGGATTAGGCCCCAGGTGATCTCCGCCCAGAATCAGCCGCGACTCATTGAAGCCCTTGCTTGCTGCGATCTCCAGAACACGCCGCCGAAAGTCTTCAGGCAGCATGCCAGTATAGCCGCCAACATGGTTGACCTGGTTGGACGTGGCTTCAATCAGTAAATCGGACCCATCTTCGACTGCCTGGTCGAATGCTGCTTCAAGCACCCAGGGATGGGCGGAGCAGATAGCATAGATTCCACGCGGTTGAAACTGGCGCCGCGCAATGGCTAATTGTTGCAAAACTTTAGACACTGTTGTTCCTCCATAGGGCAGCAATAACCATTGATCGGAATGAAGGCTGTTTTTCAGCGGTTTTAGCCTTCACTTCCAATCGAAACGCGCCATTAGAGACAATTCTATATTAAGTGAAAATAATCGAAACAAGAAAAGTCAGAAAAAAGAACCAAAACCGAGTATGGGGCTAACGAATCGTTAAAGGGTCAGAAAATCATTGATTGTGAACTATAACCTCGACACCGGGCTCTTTTCGATGTAAATCGCAACCGAGGAATCCGCGATTCCGATTTTCTTCGCATCGCAGCGTTTCTCCAGCTAAACTGTTAATTGCCATAAAATAGGCAACAAAAACGAGGGTCTGAATGGCGAAAGACACTGCAATCCCTGAACCCGTCAACGGTGCTATGGCACGTGAGGCTGCCGGTAGCTCTTCTGCGACGGACGCTCCTATCGAGGGACTGATGGCGGAGGAGCGGCGGACGCAGATCTTGCAGATCGTGCGGACTGCGGGGCGTGCGAAGGTCAATGAACTCACCCACCTCTTCAACACCTCCGCGGTCACCATCCGCAACGATCTGAATGAATTGCATCAGCGCGGCCTGGTGGTCCGTTCGCATGGGGGCGCAATGCTGTCGGACGGCATTCTGCGCGAACCGCCCGTGCTCGAACGTCTGAAGGAGCATTCAGATGAAAAACAGCGCATCGGCGCCCGCGCCGCGGCCCTCATCAACGACGGCGAGACGATCATTCTCGATTCCGGCACCACCACGCTGGAGATTGCACGCCACCTTAAAAAGAAGCAGGGATTGCACGTCATCACCAACGGGGTCAACATTGCGGTCGAGTTGCTTGATGCCCGAGACGTTCAAACTTTCATCATCGGGGGAACAGTGCGGGGAGAATCGGCCTCCATCAGTGGACGTTTCAGCGAAGAGATGTTCAATCAGTTCTCGGCTGACAAGCTGTTTCTGAGCGGAGCTGGATGCGATCTGGAATTTGGAGTCAGCGGAGCAAATCTTGAGGAGACGATGGTGAACCGGGCCATGCTTCAGATCTCACGCGAGATCATTCTCGTCGCTGACGCCAGCAAGTTCTCCAAGCGCAGTATGACCCGCATTGCTCCTTTTTCCGAGATCGATACCGTAATCAGCGATACCGGGCTGGCCGAAGAGATTCAGGCTAAGTTGACCGCCCTTGGCTGCAATCTGATTCTGGTGTAGCGAATTGCGCCCGCGAAGATCCCCGGGGCGGTATTTGAGGACAATTCGGTCCCGCAATTCTGGGGTGCGGGAGAGTGCATTCTCGTTCAGGCCATTGTGCAAATAACGAGATTCAGTGGGAGGCATTGGGGGTTTGGATCAGCTGGGCCGAAACCGGCAGGCCGTCAGAGCCGATCATGCCGGCCCCCGGCAACTGTGGGATTATTGGCAATCTTGGCAACGTGTAGTCTGTAACTTACAAGCGGTTAAGGGTGTCGAAACGTTCGATCCCCACTCGCTTCTGGCTTGGCTCTGTAGCCTCATTCACTGGGAGAATGCAGTCCCTGCGCTGGCCACTCGCAACAACATCCTGCTCGATGTTACCAACGACAAGATGCTGAGTTGGATGCGGCAGGCTCCCGGCGCTCCTGTCGTGATCTTCCCATTGAAATTCACCGCAGAATCGCAGACGGCAGCCCTGACCGTTCCTGGCGTCACAGTGCCGGTTTTGGTGCCGGTTTGTACTGTGATTTGGTGCATTTTGGTGCCAGTAACTTGCTTCTTCGCGCTCCATAGCTTCCACGCCTTCAGCCACCTGGCGCATTCGTGGCCGGCTCCTCATCGGTGCCAGCACTCTGAACAACAGCCCGAGGGTCAAGGCCAGCTCCTCAGGAATGTTGTACCCCTGCACCGGACGCTCCACCTGTTTCCGCGAAGGAAGCGGGCGAAGTGAGGATATGCGGAGTCCGGCACGCTGCATCTGCCGGAAGACGCGGTGCTCGACCAGCTCCAGCGCCTCTCCGCGCAACCCGGCTAGGCGCGTGGGTGTGGTTAGTTGTGGCGTGGCAGGCGACGGCATGCGCCAAACTTCGATCTCTGTGTCCCGGAGCCCGTGGTGGCGGATGCGCACTTCATATTGAGGAACCGACTTGGGCGTCTCGATCAGGCGAAGCCGGGGAATCCTGGCTGTGTTGCTCATGGCTAGGCCTCTGCTGATGCGGGAACGTAAGCCGTTCCCATGGATTGCTGGGTGAGCCTCTCGGTCAGTTTATCTGTTGCGTCTCACTCCAGCGAAAGCCCGCTGGCGAAGGTAAGGGTGGCTGGTTGCCTTCTTCCCAGAGGTGGCCCACAGTTCGCGCAAGGAGCCGGAGCATCCCACGTACACGCTGAAAGTTGGCCAGCGTGGCCATCTTACCTGTGAGAGTATCGAGGACCTTTGGATGGAAGGGATAGGAGCGGCGAAACGAATCGACGATCTCCGGCTTGAGCGCCTCGCCAGGAATCGAATCTCGTTGAGAGGACCACAAGGCCCGGTATGCGTCTACTACTACATGAACGAGGCTGGCACTGCGACAAAAACCTCGAAGGCTGGCGGCGACGGCATCACCGTCCAGTTGTCCATCCTGGGCGGCCTGGTCATCAAAGATCACTTGGATTTTCGGAAGAAGTTTGGCAGTGAAACGACCGGCGGCCTGTACGATCGCATGACGTTTGCAACAGCTCCGACCACCTGGGAATTCACCGTGACGCAATTGCTCAACCAGGTTCAGGTTCTCCCGGATATCGACGCTGGATCAGCACCCGGAGAGCCAGTTGCACCACCTTCGGCAGATGGCCAGCCAGCGTGGCTATACCACCGTCAACGAGTACACTGATCGGATCAGCGGCGCCAAAGCTAAGCGGCCGGGCCTCGATCAGATGATGACCGATGCGCGCCGTGGAAAGTTCGACGTGGTCCTGGTCTGGGCGTCGGACAGGTTTGCGAGGTCAGTCAAACACTTCCTCGATGTCCTCGACGAGCTCAACCGCCTCAACATCTAAAACGTCAGCTTCAGAGAGAACATCGACACTGCCGGTCCGTTGGGACGGGCTATCGTTGTCATCGTCGGCGCCGTCGCCGAACTCGAACGCAACCTTATAGTGGAACGCGTGCGCGCCGGAATGCGGCGCGCACGCCTCGAAGGCCAGCACATCGGCCGCAACCCACTGGTACTCGATGACGCAGCTATCCAAAAAGACCTTCAGGATGGCAAGAGCTTGCGCCAGATCGCAAAAGGGCACAGAGTCTCGACGGCCACCATCCAGCGCGTTCCTTCGAAAGCATCCAGTGCAAGCCCAGGTCCACATCCTCGATAAAACAGCCTGAACCAACCCCCTTTTGCCCGGTGACAAAAGGGGTCCGAAAACCCACCCGCTAACCCCCAAAAAACAGTAAGCCGGATCTGACTGATCTGGCCGTATCAAAAGGTGTGGGTTATGGCACAGCCACTGCAGGCTTTTGCTGGATTGCAGCATACCTCTGAGGAGTTCGAGGGGCAAGGTCTGCCTTGTTTCCGCTCTCAATTGAACGGCGGGATGGAAGCCCCGAACGAAAGGGCTGTGGACTAAAGTAATCAATTCCGCCAGCTCGGCCGCGGCTTTTTACCTTGCACGTCCTTGGCTCTTCTTGCTGTCTAGAGCGAGTTGGCTTACGAGCAAACTGGCTCTCTGATTGGTCATTCGGGATTGGCGGGGAGTACTCCAGCTTCGGAAAGCGGCCTGGAACATATCGCACGAGTGGATGAATGCGGCGAATCTGACGATAAGGAGCATATGAACCGCACGGCTGTAGCCATTTTCCTCATCTTCGCCTTTTCATCTCTCCGGCACGGAACAAGCCTTCCGGCGTTCGGCCAGACCGTTGTTGACGACCGGCAGGTCCTTTCGCTTAGCGAGTGCCTGCACCTTGCAATGGAGAGGAATCATAGCCGTCCGGCGAGCCAGTTTGCCGTGGCCATTGCCGAAGCTCAACATCGTCAGGCACTGGCTGCCTTCTGGCCGCAGGTGGATGCGAAAGGCGGCATCGACGAGATGAGTTCCTCGCCCAACTTTGTGTATCCGGCAAGTGCCATGGTTATCCCCGCGCAGTCGGTCACGATTCCAGGAGGGACAGCCGTTGTCACCATTCCAGCCAATGCATTCGGTCCCGGCTTTCCGCCGGTTGCCGTGCAAATGCCGGTGTCCTTTCCAGGCCAGACAGTCAATACCAGCGCTCAGATGTTTCCCATACCGGAGCAGGACGTCAAGCTGATGAATCCAACGACGGAGTCGGTCTCTGGCGAATTCAAGTGGCTGCTGGAGGATGGAGGAATGCGGCGAGGGTATAACAAGCAAGCGCTTAGCGCGCTCGATATTGCCCATGCAGAGGTTCGCCGCACCGATCTGGAGATCGCGGAAAATGTGATTCGCCTCTACTACGGCGCAGTCCTGGCCCGCCAGCTTCACAAACTTGGGCAGGACACTCTGGAGCGGATGGAGGCAACGCAAACGATGACAAAGTCGCTCTACGAGGACGGCACGGGCACCGTGAACAAGACCGATTACCTCGACAACAAGGTGATCACGGAAACCGTACGTTCCATGGTTGCGCCTCTTGAGGCCAACGAGGCATCTGCTGAGGCGGCACTGGCCTACACCATTGGCTTGTCATGGAAATCCAGTGTGATCCCGAAAGACGAGGATGTGCCCTACCGCCCCTATGACGGGGATCTGAACGCGCTAGTCTCGACGGCTTACGAATTCAATCCCGACTGGACGGAGATCGATGCGGGCCTCAAGGCACTCGATGGGGAGCGGATCACCGCGGCCAGTGGCTACTACCCCAGGATTGGTCTCAAGGGCGAACTGCATCGGAGGTGGAACAGCTACGACGGCGGACTTTCCACACCGAATAACCGGGATGGCTGGTCGGTTGATCTCGGGGTCGAGATACCGATATTCAACGGATTTCTGACTCAGGCTAGGGTGGCTGAGGCCCGTGCCCGGATCAACCAGCTAAAGGAGAAGAAGATTCTCCTGTCCGAAGGCATCGGGCTTGAGCTGCGCAGCATGTTCATTGAAATGGGAGCCAGCGAAAAGGTGGTTCAGGCAACGAAGGATGCGGCGCTCTCGGCCAAGGATGATACGGAACTAACCCTCAGAGGCTATCAGAGCGGATTGGTCGCGACGGAAAAGGTCATTCGGGCCCAATTGCAGGAGGCTCTAGTAACTGCCGCACACGACAAAGCAGTCTATGACCATCTGGCCCTGCAGGCAAGGATCGACGTAGTGGTGGGCAAGAGTGTTCAGGCTGAGTTCAGTCCGAGTCATTGAGCAGGGTGAAAAGGTGAGACCTCACTGGCCGTACTTCGCGCTTTGGGTCAAGGGTTTCGACTTGTTTTTTAGGATTGCACAGCAATCAAGGGCCCGGGGTGGAAAGAGTATTCAATGAAATGTCTAGAGGGGAAACTCACGCGGCGTCAAACCCTGGCTCTCATGGCTGGAACGGTTGTCTCGATGCTGGCTCCTGGACTTTGCCGGGCCCAGACCCAATTGGTTCTATTGCGCATGGCGCTCAGCATCGACACGCTTGGGGAAATCAATATTGACGACGCACGGGCTGCATACATGGCCTTGATCAACGAATACAACTCGGGGCACGGAGGAAGGGTTTCCGCTGAGGTTGTTCCGGGTGTCTTTGTCCCTTCCGGAGAACTGCTCCGGGATTTTCGCCAGGACACCATCCAGTGTTTTGGCGCTACCGCATTGGAGTACGCGAAACTCCTTGAATTCGTAGACCCTGAATTCCTGGTGCTACAGGACTATCTGGCCGACGGGATGGAATATGTTTTGCTTGTGCACAGCAGCAGTTCGTTCGAGACAATTGCCAGCCTGAGGGACGCGCAGATATTGACACATCTTCATCGCGACATGGCTCTGTTGCCAGCGTGGCTGGGGACCTTGTTGGCTGCGAATAACCTGCCCCAACCAGAACGCTTCTTCGGGGCCATGACTTCGTCCGCCAAGATAAACCAGGTTGTGCTGCCGGTCTTCTTCCGCCGCGCAGGCGGTGCCTGTCTGGCACGCCGGAGTTGGGAGACGGCGGTGGAACTCAATCCCCAGCTCGGCCGCGATCTTCGCGTCCTCGCGGTGTCGCCCAGAATCATCCCGATTGCCATCGGCTTCCGCCGCAACTGCAATGCGATGGGCCGTAAACTTCTTTTGGATTCAATGCTCAACGTCACAAGCACTGCCTCTGGACGGCAAATGGCCGCTCTCTATCAGGCCAACAGATTCCTTCAGCGTCCAGCCTCGGTCATGAAAGGCACGTTGGAGATGATACGCCAGTATGAACGGGTATCCGCTCAGATGGCAGGACCACGGAACGGAAAACCCTGAGAAGACGTTCAGGGAGCAGATTGGAAATCGGAAGTGATGAAAGGCTCAGACAAGCGATTGACTAGGCGGCAGTGTACGTCCATGCTGGCGACAGCTTTAGCCGCCTCGTTAGGTCCCCGATTTTGCCGGGCCGCCAGCGACAAACCTCTGCGCGTAGCCATCAGTGCCGATACGCTTGCCGGGGCCAACGTAAACGATGCCCGCGCCGCCTACAGGGTTTGGCTCGACCAGGTTGCCCGTCAATATATACACCAAACCGCGGAGCCGGTACCGGAGATTTTTCTTCCCTCTGAAGAGATAATTCGCGATGTTCGTCAAGGTACAGTCGACTGTTATGGCGTTACCGCACTGGAGCTTGCCAAGCTGCTGGACTTGACCGATCCCAACTCCCTGGTGCTGCAGGACTACCTGGCGGATGGGATGGAATATATTCTGCTCGTCCATAACAGCAGCCAATTCAAGAATGTCGCCGACCTCAAGAATGCGCGGATTGTATCCCATCTTCATCGCGACATGGTTCTGCGGCCGGCGTGGCTCAGCACGATGCTGGCGGCCAACAACCTACCTCAGCCAGACTCCTTCTTTGCCAGCCAGAAGCTCAGCGACAAGGTAAACCAGGTGGTGCTGCCGGTCTTCTTCCACCGCGTAGACGCAGCCTGCCTGGCACGCCGCGATTGGGAAACGGCAGTGGAACTGAATCCTCAGCTTGGCCGCGACCTTCGTCTGCTGGCAGTGTCGCCCAAGGTCATCCCGATCGCATTTGCCTTTCGCCGAAACACCAGTGCCGACGCCCGCAAGGCACTCATCGATGCGATTCAGGGCATCAACAAGATGACCGCCGGGCAGCAGATTGTCGAGTTGTATCAGTCTCGCGCATTTGTGCAGAGGCCGATCTCGGTGATGAAACCAACTTTTGAAATGGTTCGCCAATTTGAACGATTGGCCGGTCAACCGGCTGGCCCGCGGAAAGGATGAATTTGATACGCATGGTTGTCGCCACTGGAATCGCCCGCCGCACCGTGGTTCTTGCATGGACCATCACGCTCGTCACGTTGGGCATCTTTGTGGCTGTCGTGATTCCGGAACAGAAGCGCGATCTGCGTACTGAATTGGAATCGAAGGCAAGCGGCGTCGCAGTTGCGCTGCAGGGTGAAGTGGCGGAGGCTGCCATCTCCGAGGACTATTCATCCGTGGTTGAACACGCCCTGGAGGTTCTGAAAGGCGACAGCGCGGTGAACTTTCTGGTCATCACAAAGAACGATGGCTTTGCGATAGTTGTCGACCGCAAGGGATGGCACATGGAGCCAAAGACAGATCGCTATTGGTATCCGGAACACCGGAGTCCCTCGAGCGAAATCGGCGTCGTGCCCATGTTCAACCGGCGAGTATTCCATTATGCGGTCCCATTCGATTACAGCAGCATTCAGTGGGGATGGATTCACGTGGGATTGTCGATGGATTCCTACGACGAGAGCGCGCGGCAAGTGAATTTGCGTACGGGCCTGCTGGCGATTGTCTGTGTGCTCATCAGCCTGATTGCCTCTACCGTTTACGCGGGGCGTTTTGTCAGACCCATTCTGCAACTGCAATCCGTGGTTGAGCGTGTGGCGACCGGCGACTTGACGGCCCGTGCGAATATCACGAGCCGCGATGAAATCGAGCAACTGGCCCACGCGTTCAACGGCATGGCGGACATGATTCTGCACCGCGATCGGGAGTTGTCCGAGGGCAAGCGCAACCTCGAACTCCGCGTGGCTGAGCGCACCCAGGAACTGAGCGAGCAGATCGTCGCCAGGGACGCAGCGCTGGCCGAACTGGCGCAAGCACAGAACCGGCTGATCGAACTATCCCGCCTCTCTGGAATGGCCGAAATAGCGACGGGCGTTCTCCATAATGTGGGCAACGTACTCAATAGCGTAAATGTGTCCGCTACGATCGTGGCAGATCGATTGCGTGAGTCGCGAGTCGGCAAAATTGGCGAACTTGTTGAGACCCTGCAGAACCATCAGGGCGATCTGGGCGACTTCCTCAGCAATGATCCCCGTGGGCAGAGAATGCTTCCGTATATGAGCAATCTCTCCCACCACCTGGAACTGGAACATGAGCAACTCGGCAAGGAAGTTGCGAGCCTGGCGCAACATGTGAGTCACATCAAGGAAATCGTAGCGATGCAGCAGACTTACGCGCGTACCTCGGGTTGCTACGAGAAGCTTTCGCCGGCGGAGTTGCTTGAAGATGTGCTGGGCATCGTGCGGCCCGGGCTGAAACGCCATAACATCGCGCTCGATATTGACAGGGAGGAACTGCCTCCCATCACCACCGACCGCCACAAGGTGTTGCAGATCTTGATGAATCTGCTGCGCAATGCCAAGGACGCTCTAACCATGTCCGGCAATCCTCACCGCCAGATCGCCATCGGCATGAAGCGGGCGGGTGAGGACCGCATTGCTATCCGCGTGGCGGATAACGGCGTCGGCATCCCTCCGGCCAATCTGTTGCGCATCTTCTCTCATGGATTTACAACCAAGAAGGACGGGCACGGGTTTGGATTGCATTCCAGTGCCCTGGCTGCAAAACAACTTCGAGGTTCGCTGACGGTTGAAAGCGTAGGCGCCAATGCAGGCGCGGTCTTCACGCTCGAGCTCCCCTTTCGGATTGACGTCGTTGCCGAAGAGGAGATTGCGACATGACGATTCCAACCAGCCCCTACCGCCTGCTCATCGTGGATGACAACGAGTCGATTCACGACGATCTGAAAAAGATTCTCCTGCCCCGGACCTTTGACTCCGGCATGGCCGCAGACGAAGCGCTTCTGTTCGGGACAACGGCCGAAACCGGAGTGGTGTTTGAAATCTCTTCCGCTCTGCAAGGACAAGAGGGACTTGAATGCGTGGTGCGTGCCAAGGCTTCAGGACAACCCTTTGCTCTGGCCTTTGTGGACGTACGCATGCCTCCTGGATGGGATGGCATCGAGACGATCAGCCACTTGTGGACGGTTGACCCCGATCTGCAAATCGTCATTTGCACCGCGCATTCCGACTACAACTGGAAAGACATCTCCGAGCGTTTGGGCGTCTCGGCCAATTTCGTCATTCTCAAGAAGCCTTTCGATATTATCGAGGTCACCCAGCTTGCGCACGCCATGACCACGAAATGGACCTCGATGCACCAGGCCCGCCTGCGCATGGAAGAGCTCGACAGGCTGGTCGAGGAACGAACCGCCAAACTCTCCGCGGCGAATGCTCAACTCAAGTTGCTGGAGGCCGCGTTGGAGGCCACGGCGAGTTCCATTACCATTACCGATGACAAAGGTATTGTCGTCTGGACCAATCCCGCATTTTCGGCGCTTTCCGGATATTCCGCCGAAGAGGTGATCGGGACAAATCGAAGCACGCTGAAGTCGGGCATGCACAACGAAGAATTCTATAAAGAGATGTGGTCCGCCATTTCATCGGGTAGGGTTTGGCGCGGAGAGGTCGTCAATCGCCGCAAAGACGGGAGCCTTAGCCCTGAAGAGATGACCATCACGCCGGTCGTTTCGAAACTCGGCAGTCTCACCCACTTCATCGCAATCAACCAGGACATCACTGAACGAAAGCGGGCAGAGGCGGCACTTCGCGAGGCCGAAGAAAAGTATCGCGCCATCTTCGAAGACGCCGTGGTTGGAATCTTTCAGGGCACCCCGGACGGCCGGCTTCTGAACGTCAACCGTGCCTTTGCGACCATGCATGGCTACGAGTCTCCGGAAGAGGTTCTTGCCAAGGTCTCCGGGAAAGGTGGCCTGCCCTTTATCCATCCCGCGCAATTGAAAGAGTGGACCCGTTTACTGGAGGAACATGGCGTCGTCCGCAGCACCGAAATCGAGGTGACCTGCAAAGACGGTTCGCACAAGTGGGTGCTGGTGAATATTCGCGCTGTGCGCAACGCCGATGGCCAGGTGGTCCTCCACGACGGAACCATTGAGGACGTCACCGAGCGCAAACTCGCCCAACAGCAGGTCAATTACCTGGCCTACTACGACGCCCTCACTGGTCTGCCTAACCGCATGCTCCTGCACGACCGCTTGAACAACGCGCTCGCAGCGGCTGTTCGGCGTGGAACCAGCGCTGCGCTTTTGTTCCTCGATCTCGATCGCTTCAAGATCATCAACGATTCACTCGGGCACTCGTTTGGCGATCTGCTCCTGCAACAGCTTGCCAACCGGCTTAAGGACGAGATACGCCAGAATGACACCGTCGCCCGGGTGGGGGGCGACGAATTCCTGATCGTCCTGGCCTCCGTGGAGAGCATGGCGGAAGTGGAGGCCATCGCCACGCGCATCGTGAATTCGGTGACGGGCCAATTCGTCATTGAGGGACACTCCCTCACCGTCACTTGCAGCCTGGGCATCAGCATGTTTCCCACACATGGCAAAGACGGAGAAACGCTCATCAAGAACGCCGATGCCGCGATGTATGCCGCGAAAGAACAAGGGTGCAATACCCACTGCTTCTTTACCGACGAGATGAATACGCTGGTTACGGAGCGATTGACTCTCGAAAACAGCCTGCGATTGTCCATTGAGAGAAATGAACTGTTCCTCGTGTATCAGCCGCAGGTCAATATAGCCAGCGGAAGAGTCATAGGATTGGAAGCACTCGTGCGCTGGCAACATCCTGAGTGGGGACTCGTCATGCCCGACAGATTTATTCGAGTCGCCGAAAACTGCGGACTGATCACGGCTATCGGCGAATGGGTTCTCAGGACTGCCTGCTATCAAACAAAGAGCTGGCAGAATGAAGGAATCATCGTGGTGCCGGTGGCCGTAAACGTCTCGGCTGCGCAGTTTCGACAGGAGGGCTTTCGAGAACTTATAAAACAAGTATTGCGAGAGACAGGCCTTGACCCGCAATACCTGGAACTGGAACTGACTGAGAGCCTGCTTTTGACAAATGCGGACGTGATGTTCGATGTGCTTCAGGAACTGACAGAGATGGGATTGAGGCTGGTCATCGATGACTTTGGAACAGGCTATTCGAGCCTGAGTTATCTGAGGCATTTTCCAGTCACCAAACTCAAGATCGATCGTTCGTTCATCCGCGATGTCGCGGTCAACCCGGACGACGCGGCAATTACAACCGCAATCATCAATATGTCAAAGAGCCTAAATCTGAAAGTCATCGCCGAAGGCGTGGAAAACGAAGCTCAACTGTCGTTTCTGAGAGAACATCAGTGCGACGAATTTCAAGGCTACTACTTCAGCCGCCCGTTGAAAAGCTTCGATGTCGCGGCCAAGTTGTGGAAGCGCGAGATGTCAAATCAGGAAGAAACTGAGGCCACTTTCGGGGTGGAAAGGCACTGTGCCATAACCCACACCTCTTGATGCGGCCAGATCCGGCCTGCTGTTTTTGCTGGGGTCAGCGGGCGGGTTTTCGGACCCCTCTTGTCACAGAGTTCAGGGTCCAGGTTCAGGCTGTTCTATCCAGTACCTGGATCTGAGCCGGCACTGGATGCTTTCGAAGCACACGCTGCACAGTGGCCGTCGAGACCCGGTGCCCTTTTGCAATCTGGCGCAAGCCCTGGCCATCCTGACGGTCTTGTTGGATACCTGAGACCGCCCCCCCTGGGTTTGCACCCGATGTTTTACTGGCAAAGGTGTTGCACGGAAGCTTGTCCTTTGTGCTGTCAACGCCTGCGCTTCCTGGTAAGGACAGCGATAACCGCGGCGGTCACGTCCAGTCCAACCGGTGCCAGGGTCTTCCAACTTTCAGTTTTGGCTCAACAAGTCCGATGGACATTACCAGTTCCTCGGCCGGGACGGCCACATGCTGTTAGAGGCGCAATCGGACCCTCCACCGATTCAGGAGGGCGGAAACAGCCAGAATGAACGCTGTGAACACAGCGCATCGAGCAGTTCCCGGCAGGCCCACGGTGAAGTGCGTGTCGAAATAGCGAATGCCTGCTGCGGCAAGGATGTAGTACCAGAAGTCCGGAAGCAGATAGGTCGTTAAGGTATTGGCTCCAGCAGGACGAGCAAAGAAGGCCCATCCGGTGTTTTTCTTGACGTCGCAGATCCAATAGAGCGCGGTGAATAGGAGAACGGCAACGCCAATGCTGTAGAGACTCCAAGTGGGCGTCGCCCTGATCTTGGAGATGCCCAGCGGCGTAAGAAACCATCCCGCAATCAGTGCGGTGACGCCGAACAATAGTCCGAGAAATGTCTTCTGGCTGAGCGTTTGCCAGCGATGCGCTCCAAGAAAGATGACGGACGTGACGATGCCGGCAAACATGATCCCGGCCATGGCTCCGTTGCTGAGCGGCCAGAACCAATACGGCAGACGGTCGGTGACCGTAATCCATTTTGCGGCATTCAGGGCATTGAACGCCATCATCGCAATGAACCACGCGAGAGGAGCCCAGATCCAGCGGCGCGTCGGAATGTAGAGGATGGAAACTGCGAGATACGTATAGCCAATGAGGCCGAGAATCTCCGGGTAAGAAAAGTCGATCCAGGAACCGTGTCCAGGGTTCGGGGCGTGGCGGAAGATCGCGAACATGGCGCCGACGAGCGCCAGCCCGGCAAGGCGGAGCCAGCGGATGAGAGAGGCATAACGCTCCGATTGTCCATACTCGTTCAGGAAAAGGGCGGCACCGGTGAGAGCCACGATGGCCCACACCGCAGGTTTGAGAAACATTCTCGATCCGTCGCCGTCATCGGCGTTCGCGAGAATAAGGCCAAGCGTCATCAGGCTGGCGGTTCGAAGCGCGACATGCATCCATAATGCGGGCGGCGATGGATTCCGCTTGAGCCGGTGGCGCACAGCAAGCGGCAAGGACAGGCCGACGATAAACAGAAAGAAGGGGAAGACCATATCGACATAGGTCATGGCGTCGATCTCGGCCTTCATGTGGTAATTCCACCAGGGCAGCCCCTTGACTCCGGCGAGTTCGTTGACGAAGATCATCAGCGTCATGGTGAGGCCGCGCAGGATATCGATGGAGGCCAGCCGAGCGGCCCCGGACTTGCCAGCGATAGATTCCGGATGAGTCGTGGAGTTCATTTGCTCCCGCCTTGCGTAGGACACCTGCGCGCCAAGTGTATCAGCCGCGAGCCGGTTCGGATTCTTCCGAAGAACCTGCGGCTCGGGCGACTCCTCTGGCAATGAAAAGGTTCTCGCAGATTTTCTCTCAATCCGAAATGCTCCACCGATCCAAGTGAAGGAACCACGCGAAGGAACCGCCGGTTCCACGAAAAAACACCAATTGGCGAAGTCGAGGGTTATATTGTCAGGTAACTTGTTTTTTGATCTGCGGATTGAATCCAGTCTCCAAAGGAAGCGTCCGCGCGAATTCGATAACCGGATTTGAGACGGCCTAAAAAAGGGCCGCGAACCACGAGAAACCGCGTAATCGTTTTCTTTGGACTTGGAGGATATGTGATGAGAGGCTTCTTTTCCCGCCATGAGCAGAAGTGCCTGCTGCCAACCTGTTGCATCCTACTGGTGGTAGCATGCCTGCTGGCAATGCCGGCTGGATCGTTTGGTCAAAGCTATTTCGGAACTGTAACCGGCGTTTTGACCGATCCGAGTGGAGCCGTCATTCCCGGCGCAAAGGTGACCCTGACCGATCAGGACAAGGGCTACGCGTTCAACGCGACCTCGGACGGGTCAGGCCGCTATCTCTTTCGGACCATCCCGCCGGGCGTGTATTCGGTGACCGCGGAGATGACGGGCTTCGAGAAGAGCGTGCGCACCGGCATTCGCGTAGACATTAACATCAATGCGACAGCCAACCTGAGTCTCAAGATCTCCAGTACCACTCAGACCGTCGAGGTCAGCGCACAGAACCAGGCGCTCGATGTGCAGGACGCTACCACCGGGTTGGTCATCGACCGAAAGTTCATCAACGACCTGCCGCTGATCGACCGCTATGTGATGGATTTGACCATGCTGACGCCGGGCGTCACCGAGACGGACGACCAGTGCAACATCGGCTGCACAGGAACCAATTTTGTTTCCAACGGCAGCCGCAACTCTACGGCAGATGTTCTGCTGGATGGGGCGACGATCTCGAACCCATGGCCGGGCATCACGCAAACGGTATACACGCCTTCTCCGGAGGCAGTGGACGAATTCCGCGTGGAGCAGTCGAACTTCAGCGCGGAGTACGGTTTTTCCGGCGCGTCGGTGGTCAACATGATCACCCGTTCCGGATCGAACACCTTCCACGGCGAGGCCTACGATTTCGAGCGCAATACCATCACCGACGCCAATAGCTGGTTCGCCAACCTGAACGGATTACCGCTTCCGCCGGTACACCGGCACAACTTTGGCGGCACGGTGAGCGGGCCCATCTTCAAGAACAAAACGTTCTTCTTCTTCGATTACGACGCCACGCGGCAAACCTTCGCCAGCGCTCCCCAGGCCGGAGTTCCCAGCGACGCCGAACGCAACAACGGAGATTTTGGCGAAGTGTGCGCGGCGCAGGGAGGCTCGTTCGATTCAACGGGCATGTGCTCGGTAGCCCAGGGACAGATCTGGGATCCGTACTCCGGCGTCTATCAACCGGCCGCGCCCGATGGGTCGACAGCAGCGGGTGCTTATCGCCAGACGTTTATTCCGTACAACAACATTGGCGCCTACGCCAGCCCCGGCAACCCGAATCTAGCGGGAACGCCCTACCAGTTATCGGGCGCGGCCGGCGATTTGATCGATCCGGTCGCCCAGCGGATGATGCAACTGTTCCCGGAACCGAACCCGAATATGGCGAATCCAACCATTTACGACAACTGGAGCGCCTCGGGGGCGACCACCGCCCCCAACAACCAATTCGACATCAAGATCGACCACCGCTTCAACCAGAAGAACCTTTTGAGCGTCAAGTACTCGCATCAGTGGAGCGATACCTACGCCCTTAACTGCTTCCACAACTTCGTCGATCCCTGCTCCAACGGTCCCAACGAGAACACGGAGAACTTGTTTACCATCAACGACACGCATACACTCTCCTCAACGCTCTTGCTTTCGGCCACGCTGGGTTTCACGCGGAGCCAGCTGCGCATCTCCAATTACGCGGGCGCCGGCCAAGTCCCCAATCCGCTCAGCAAGCTGGGCTTTCCGTCGTATTTAGACTCGAACGGTTTCATGGGCGTTCCCTCGATCTTCATCGGGTCCTCCTACTACTCCGCCGGCTATACCAGCATCGGCGGTGATCCCTATGGCGATTACAAACAGGGGCAGGACGCGGGACAGTTGAGCGTGTCGGTCAACAAAGTGCACAACGGCCATGAAATGAAGTTCGGCTTCGAGGGGCGGCAGCACATGCAGAACTACATTCAGACCAGTTCCGCCAATGGCAATTTCAATTTCGATAGTTTCGGCACCTCGGCGTGTCCAAATGCTTTCTCCGATTGCGGCGGAGACGGGATGGCCTCCTTCATGATGGGCAACCCCGATGGGGGTGCCTACTACCAGATCCAGGACCAGCCGGCAACGGAGGATCGTCAGTATGGGTGGTTTGCCCAGGACAACTGGAAAGTCAACTCCAAATTGACGCTGAACATCGGCTTGCGCTACGACGTATCGATGCCCGGAACGGATCGTCACAACCGGCAGGAGTGGTTCGATCCCACCGCGACATCGCCGCTTCAGGTTACGGGATACCAGGCCCTTCATGGCGGAGAGGTCTTTGCCAGCTCCAAGGAGCGCACCATCATGAACGACGACTGGAAAGACATCCAGCCGCGCTTTGGTTTCGCTTATCTGCTCGACCCGCTGACCGTGGTTCGCGGGGGGTATGGAATCTATTACTCGCAGCCCCGCTCAGGCGGTGCCGGCGGCGCGCCCTATGGCTCGCAGGGCTTCAATCAGGGCACCAGCGCCATCACCACATATCAGAACGACGGAGCGACGCCTTACCTGCACCTGAGCAATCCGTTTCCCAATGGATTGATCCAGCCCCCTGGAAGCTCGCTCGGCTTGATGAACGATGTGGGATATGGCGGGGTAGGTCCGCTGCGCAACGTGACCAACAACCCCTATGAGCAGAGTTGGAGCTTCGGAATCGAACGGCAACTGCCTTACAACATTCTCTACAACATGATGTACGTCGGGAAAAAAGGCACCCATCTGTTCTTTTCCGGCGACAACCAAATCAACCACCTGGGGCCTGAGGCGGACAATTACACCGCGGACCAGATCAATGGACTCACCACCCTGGTGAACAACCCCTTCTATGGAACGGTCACCGATCCCAACAGTGTTCTTGCGTATCCACAGATCGCGTCTTACCTGGTAAACAATCTCCCGTACCCGCAGTTCCCCGGAGGCGTGACGACGGAGGTGCAGCCAATCGCCAACTCGGAATATCACGCGATGCAGCTGACTGCGGAGAAGCGCTACTCCAACGGCTTGCAGTTCCTGGCCAGCTTCGTGTGGTCCAAGTCGATGGACGATTCTTCGCTTCAAGACGACAACACCTCCTATTTGGGCAGCTTTACCAGCCTCGTGGACCCCAATAGACCTTGGCTGGAGCGGAGCCTTTCCACCTTCGACATTCCCTACGTCTACCAGTTCACCTATACCTACGACCTGCCGGTCGGCCATGGCAAGGCATTGCTCGGCCACATGCCGGCCGTGCTGGATGCGGTGATTGGCGGATGGAAGACCAACGGCGTCTGGCGCATTTCGTTTGGCCGGCCCATAGCTTTCTCCACCTATAACGGAGGAAACCCGCTGCCCACCTTTGGAGGACAGCGGCCCAATCTCACTGGCCGTCCCAAGCGTAGCAAGGGGTCCGATTCCTATTGGATCAACAACTTCTTCGCCAACCCGGACGTCGTTCAATTGCCAGCCCCTTTCCTATTCGGCAATGCTCCACGCGTCACGGGAGCGATCAGGACGCCAACCGCCTTCAACACCAGCATGTCGGTGAACAAGGTGTTTTCTCTGGCGAAACTGCATGAAGGGATGAATTTCGAGCTTCGGCTGGAGGCCGAAAACGCGCTGAATCACCCGGTGTTCGGCACTCCGGACACCTCGGTCGGCGACCCGAACTTCGGCGTGATTAGCTACACGTCCAACAGCCCCCGCCAGGTTCAGCTCGGAGGGAAGATTACTTTCTGATCCCATCGAGAAGTGTGGATTGCCTGCCCAGCCGCTACCGCGAAAAGGGCCGGCAACCCACGGCGATCGGGCCATGAAGCACCGCTGCGTCTCTTGTCATTGAATCGTCATAACTGGATCATTTTGGTGGAGTGAATATGCGCCATTTTTTTGTGCGAATTCTTCGAATCTCCGAATTCTTTGTCTATTGTGCAATGATCTCGAACCTTCCCGCGATAACAGCACAAACCATACACGTGGATGTAAGCGCAGGGAAGGCGATTGCGTTCGATCCGGACAAGGCTATGGGGACTTCGATGGACATCCTTGTGGCCAGGGACTTGGACGCCGTGTACTCCGAGCCGGTGGTGAAAGCTGGACTGGCGGCTGGCTGGGGACCTATTACATACCGGCAGAACACCGAGCTTACCTACAACGCATGGCATTGGAATCCGAGCGGCAAGTGGAGCGACGAGAAGCACAAGAGCGGATATTTTGTGGGAGATGCGGAACCGAACGGATTTCTGCGAGAGTCGTATGGATACCGGTTGCCGCATCGCGGAACAACGCGTAGCGACTCTGGTCAGGCTGAATACTCGCGGATGACGGACGGAGATCCGGCGAGTTACTGGAAGAGCAATCCGTATCTGACCAGCAAATTCACGGGCGAGCCGGACTCCGCAAATCCGCAATGGGTAGTCATTGAGTTCGCTGCTCCGCAGGACATTGATGCCATCCAGATTGCATGGGCCAACCCCTACGCCACAAAGTACGAGGTGCAGTATTGGACAGCAAAAGAGGGCGCGCTTGACAGGCCCATGGCAGGCTCCTGGATGAAGTTCCCCCAGGGTGAAGTAACTGGAGGTGCAGGCGGGAGTAAAGTGCAGCGATTGGCCGACCATCCAATCTCAACGCGGTTTCTACGGATATGGATGACAGAATCATCGGATACCTGCGATACGCACGGAAGCGGCGACCCGCGCAATTGCGTGGGCTATGCGATCTCCGAAATATCCGCGGGGAATTTCAATTCGCTTGGGGACTTTGTCGATCTTGTGAAGCACTCACCGGATCAGTCGCAGACCGTTACGCAGATTTCATCGGTCGATCCGTGGCATACCGACAAGGATATTGTTTCGGGCCGAATCCAGACAGGATTCGATCTGTTTTTCAAAAGCGGTTATACAAATCACCTACCGGCGATGATTCCGGTTGCGATGTTTTACTCGACGCCTGAAGATAGCGCGGCGCAGTTGGCTTACATCGAGAAGCGGGGCTATGCGGTCGGGTATGTGGAGATGAGCGAAGAGCCGGATGGGAACAATATGTTGCCGGAGGATTATGCGGCGCTCTATCTGCAATGGGCGACGGCGCTGCATAAGGTGGATCCGAAGCTGAAGCTCGGCGGCCCCGTGTTTACCGGCGAAAACGAGGATATCAAGGTGTGGCCGGATGCGCAGGGGCGAACATCGTGGCTGGGCCGGTTTATCGATTATCTGAAGGCGCACGGCAGGATGGCCGATCTGGCGTTTGTGTCGTTCGAGCATTATCCCTATGAGCCTTGCCAGGTGACATGGTCGGATTTGTATCGCGAGCCGCAACTGGTGGAAGGAACCCTAAAGGCTTGGCGAGACGACGGGGTGCCCACGGATGTGCCGCTGATGAACACGGAGAGCAACATGTCATGGTCCCTCACGGACCCGATGCAGGATGTTTTTTCCGGGCTGTGGCTGGCGGATAGCGTTGGGGCGTTTCTAACCCACGCGGGACCAGGAGCTGCTTACTATCACTCGCCTGTACAACCGGAAGCGTTGCGGGCTGGATGCCAGGCCTGGGGCACGTATGGAAACTTCGTCGCAAACGAGAAGCTGGAGATAAGCCAGTACACAGCGCAGTTTTTCGCCAGCCAGCTATTGAATCTGGATTGGGTGAAACATGGCGGCGGAACGCACCAGTTATATCCGGCTGCGGGGGATTTGCGAGATGAGGCAAACCACGACCTCATAACAGCGTACGCGGTGAAGCGGCCGGATGGAGAGTGGTCCCTGCTGATTATCAACAAGGATCCGAGCAATGCGCATGAGGTAAAGATTGCCTTTGAGGACAACGGGCAAGAGACCGCGGCGCAGTTTTCAGGGCCGGTCAAGGTGGTCACATTTGGAGCGGCAGAGTATGTGTGGCACTCTTCCGGCGCTACAAGTCATGCTGACCCTGACGGCCCGGCAAAGCGCAGCATTGTGGAGTGGCAGGCTGGGAAAAGGGTGATGCTCCCAAAGGCTTCAGTGACGGTGCTGACAGGCCGAATGGGAGGAGCTTAGCGCCGAATGGCGTCATCTCAACTCCCCACTTCTGTTTCGCCTTCCTGCGAGAGCGGCTCGCGTGCTCTTGCTACCGAACACCCGACCTGTCCGAACTCCCGGCTGAAGGGCGTAAGCAATAAATTCAGATGCGGCTGTACCCAGATTCTTGCGCACTTTCTTCTTGCCTGAGAATGAGGCATTTTGCTTCCAGTTTTGGGCTGCAATTCCCAGCTCGCTTATTGCTACACAATATCCCACCGGCTGAAATGCCGTTGGCCTATGATGGAAGTGGGTGGAAGTCTATGGCAACTCCAGTTCGAGCGGTTTGTACCTCTGAAGATACTCGGCCCCGCACATCTGGCGGACTGTATTCCGTATCCCGCCAGCCGATCCTGGATCTGCGCGGCCGCATACATGCTTATGAACTCCTTTTTCGGGACGGAACGGGGTTGGACAGGAACGGCGAGCCGGCCTCTAGCGCCATGGCAGATACGGCGGCGTTCTTTGGTCTGCAGAAGCCCAGCGAGTTGAAGAAATTAACGGGTAAAATGACCGCCTTTGTGGGCTGTCCCGTGGAGGCGCTGAGCGATCGGCTTGCGCAGACGCTGCCCGCGACCCTCACGGTTCTGGAGTTACCTGCGAGCCTGGAAATCTCACCTGACCTGATCGCCCAATGCCAGCAACTCAAAGCTCTGGGTTTCCGATTCGCGCTGGACGATTTCAGGGATCAGCCGGAACTCAAGCCGCTGGTGGAATTGGCAGATTACGTCAAGGTGGACTTTGGCCGGACACAACCAGGGGAACGACGGGAAATGCTTGAGCATATGCATGGCAAGACGGCTTCCATGCTGGCCAAGAGCGTTGACACCCAGATGGACTACCGCCAGGCGCGCGAAGAGGGGTTTGGGCTCTTTGAGGGCTACTACTTCTGCCAGCCGGTGGCGATGAGGAACCGCAGGCCGCCTGTCAACCAGATCCTACGGATCGATATTCTGAAAGCCTTGCAACAGCATCCCTTGGATCTGCGCAAGTTGAGCCAATTGGTAAAGCGCGACGGTCCACTCACCTACCAATTGTTACGGTTGGTCAATTCGCCGGTTTGGGCAATGCGCCAAGTGGTGGACTCTATCGAGGTGGCGCTGCTGGCGGTGGGTGACGATGCCTTCCGCCGCATTGCCACGATGGCAATCGCGAGCGAGTTCAATGGCTCTCAGCCTCCCGAACTCTTGTGTATGGCGATGGTCCGTGGACGATTCTGCGAAGTGGCCGGACTCAAGCGCAACCTGGATCCATTCAAACAATACTTGCTTGGACTGCTGAGCCTGCTGCCAGCGATGCAGGGCCAGCCGATGAGCGACGTGGCGCCGGCGCTGCCGCTCGACGACGAAATTCGCGAGGCACTTCTGGGAACAAAAAACCCGGAGCGGGTGCTGCTGGGGTGGCTTGAGAACTGCGAGCGCGGCGACTGGGCCGGATGCGATGCCGCGGCCCAAACCGATAGCCTGAACCAGCAAGAGCTGGCGAAGGTCTATGTGGATGCCGTTGCGTGGACAGAGTCGGCATTGCATTCGTCCGCCTAGCACTGTTTCGGATTGCCCTACGGCTGGAGAGCAGCGGTTCCGGAGTACAGCAAGTGCGGAACCGCTGTAGCCACGATGGCCGGCCATGCGCTACATATTGCCCCATCGCCTATAGCTGGAAACTCACCGGCCAGGTCTTCCAGATATCGGCACAATAATCCCGGATCGAGCGGTCGGAGGAGAATTTGCCAATCCGTGCAACGTTCAGGATGGACATGCGGGTCCACTCTTTCTGGTTCGTATAAGCCAGGCTCACCGTGTCCTGACAATCGATATAGGACTGGTAATCGGCCAGAAGCATATAGTCATCGTTCGTCAGCAAGGAGTTGACCAAGGGCTGGAACAGGTTTCTGTCGCCGTGGGAAAACTCGCCACCGGCCAATGAATCGAGCACTTCACGCAAATTCGCGTTCGACTCGTAAAGTTCGCGTGGGTTGTAGCCCGCCAATTTTCTCTGCTCGACCTCTGAGACGGTAAGTCCGAACAGGAAGAAATTGTCCGCGCCTACTTCTTCGCGGATCTCGACATTCGCGCCGTCCAGCGTTCCAATCGTGATCGCGCCGTTCATGGCAAACTTCATGTTTCCCGTTCCGGAAGCTTCCTTGCCGGCCAGAGAAATCTGCTCGGAAAGATCGGCCGCCGGATACACCCTCTGGCCCAGTTTTACGCTGTAGTCAGGCAGAAAAACCACCTTCAGCCTTCCCCTGACCAGCGGGTCCGAGTTGATAGCTTCCCCAACAGAGTGGATCAGCTTGATGATCAGCTTGGCCATGCGATATCCGGGAGCAGCCTTGCCGCCGAAGATGAAGGTCCGCGGTACCTGCACGGCGCTCGGATCGCGCTGGATGCGCTTTAAGAGTGTCAGAATGTGAAGAACCTGCAAGTGCTGACGCTTGTACTCATGCATTCGCTTGACCAGCACATCGAAGATCGAGTCCGGGTCGGTCGCAATCCCCAATCGGTCCTGGATGTATTCGGAAAGCTGCCCCTTGTTGTCCCGCTTGATCGCTCTCCACTCCTGGCAGAAATCCGCATCCTCGATCATGGGCTCCAGCCGCCGCAACTTCTCAATGTCGCGTATCCACGCCGCGCCAAGCCGTGCCGTGAGCAGTTCCGCCAGGCGGGGATTGCTCAACACCATCCAGCGGCGCGGTGTCACCCCGTTGGTCTTGTTCGAGAACTTCTCCGGACTGAGCGCATAAAAATCGCTGAGCACATTCGTCTTCAATAGTTCGGTGTGCAGCGCCGCCACCCCATTGATCGCATGACTTCCGAGCGATGCCAAATGCGCCATGCGCACGGATTTCTCGCCGTTGCTTCCGTATTCATTGATCAGCGAAAGCCGCTGTACGCGCCCCTCGTCGCCGGGAAACTTCTTGCGAACATCGATCAGGTGGCGGCGGTTGATCTCTTCGACGATCTCCAGGTGGCGCGGTAGCAACGAGCCGAACAAGCTGCGAGACCACTGCTCCAGCGCCTCAGGCAGAAGGGTATGGTTCGTATAAGACAAGGCGTGCTGCGTCACATACCATGCCGCATCCCACTCCATGAAATGATCGTCGACCAGAAGCCGCATCATCTCCGCCACCGCGATTGCGGGGTGCGTGTCGTTCATCTGAATGGCGAAGTTGCGATGCAACTCTGCCAATGGACGATTTTGCGAAGTCTGAATGCGCAGGATGTGCTGCAGGCTACACGAGACGAAGAAGAATTGCTGCGCCAGCCGCAATTCCTTGCCCTGAACATCTTCGTCATTCGGGTAGAGAATCTTTGAGATGTTTTCCGACGACACCTTGTCAGCGACCGCGCCGATGTAATCCCCTTGATTGAAAGTCTCAAAGTCGAAGCTCACAACGGCCTGCGCCGCCCATAAGCGCATGGTGTTCACGGTGTTGGTCCGGTAGCCCAGAATCGGCGTATCGTAAGGAACCCCGCGCACCACCTTGTTGGGAATCCACTTCACCCGCGACCGCCCCTCGGCATCGGTGTGGGTCTCGGTGCGTCCGCCCAGCTTTACTTCAAATCCGTCCTCGGGTCGCTCCAGCGCCCAGGGATTGCCAAGGCGCAACCAGTTGTCGGTAGACTCCACCTGCCATCCGTCGCGAATCTGCTGATCGAAGATTCCGTATTCGTAGCGGATGCCATAGCCGATTGCGGGAATATCGAGAGTGGCCAGAGAGTCCATAAAGCAGGAGGCAAGCCGGCCGAGTCCGCCGTTGCCCAACCCAGGCTCTTCTTCCTGTTCGATCAGAACTTTCAGGTCAATACCCAGTTGTCGCATTGCCTGCTCGGTCTCGTCGTAAATTCCGAGATTGATCAGGTTGTTCGCGAGATGCGGCCCGGTCAGAAATTCAGCCGACAAGTAACAGACCACGCGCACATCCTGCGCCTGAAAGTTCTTCAGGGTCGATATCCACCGCTCCAGTATTCGGTCGCGCACCGTGTGTGCGAGCGCCAGATAGAGATCGTTCACTGTTGCCCGCTCGACAGACCTGCCCTGCACAAAAAACAAATTATCCAGAAACGATTGAGCAAGGGCATCGGCGCCAAGCGCCGTTCGCTGACCCTTTTGCGATCCAGACTGCGGCAGCATTGCACTCATTCCTTCTGACATCGTCGTCCTCGCTTCCCGCTGAACTCGGTGGTTGATGTATCGGAGCGGTGCTTCCAGAATAGCCTGTAAGGACCACAGGGGTTTGCGCACCGGTTGCGCGGATCGGAAAAGTGAATCTCCACCAGTTCCCGGCGGAGATGGAATTGCCCAACAGCACCAGATCGAAATCCCCTACGCTGCAATGATCGACCGCCTCTCTTATCGAACCGACGGACTGAACAGTTTATCCTGCGGATTTCCATTCCGGGCTCTTTGTTGCCAATAGCGACCGCTCCAGTCCGACGGCGAGGACGACAGTCAGGCGCACAAACTCCTCCCGATCCGGCGAAAGCTGCCATGATGCTGACAGATAAGTGCTATGAACGCCCAATATCACACGAAGTTACAATCATATCTGTTTGTTGGTTCGCCGCTGTTCCTTTTTGCACACCGGCCTCGGAGTTCGACGCCTTCAGAACGAATAGCAGGGACCTCTTGATCCATGCTGGCCCCTCCTGTTCCCAGTCCTGGGTCGCTGGGGGAGCCTTCCGGGCCCCCATGAGCTTTATTTCGCACCACGGTCAATCGCCGACTGACCGCTTACCGGCACGGATGGTGAGCAATTGGGCACGCGATAGAGCAGGAGCGAACGGCGAAGCCAACGAAGGCGCGTCCGGTTCATCGATAGTGAGATGCAGCACTCAGATGTCCAAAAGAGCACAGCCTTTGCTCTCACAACAAAGGAGACTTGAATTTAAGTCACTGGAATGAGTTCTCGAGGGCCATCATGCCGGAAGTTAATCCCTTCCCTTCCATCCCGACAAGCATCCTTTTGCCCATCGACTTCAGTCCGTCCTCTCAAGCGGCTTTGGACGCAGCCAGCGATTTAGCTGAACATTTTCAGGCCAGCCTTGTCCTGGTCAACATCCTTCCCTGCCCCTCGTCTTTGGCTCGATCGCCGGGAAGGTCGTGAAGCTTGTGCGATGCCCACTTTTGCTTCCCCACTCAGCCAATCCTGAGACGCATTTAAAGAGCCCTTCACACCGCTCAATGGAATGGTGGTAGCGAGATCAACGGTACAGGTGGCCAGCATTGAGTTCGACTAGCATTGCCTCTCCGGCATCGAACAGGCAGGTCGAAGAACCGGCTCACGATAGCGCCCCAGTTGGCCTCTCAAACGAAGAAGCGCGCGCCCGTCTTGAAAAAGACGGCCCCAATGCAATGCCGGACACATCTGCTCATCCACTGCGCAATGCATTGGCTAAATTCTGGGCGCCTGTACCATGGCTGCTTGAAGCATCCATCGTGCTTGAGACCGTCCTGCATAAGTATTACGAAGCAGCTGTCATTGCAGCTCTGCTCCTTTTCAACGCGGCTCTCGCTTACTTCCAGGAAAGCCGCGCCCAGGCAACTCTTGCCGCGCTCAAATCCCGTCTGGCGCTCAACGCCTCGGTCCAGCGAGACGGCGAATGGAAGACTGTACCCGCGGCGGAACTGGTGTGCGGCGACTTAGTGAAACTCTCCCTTGGCGGCGTGGTCGCCGCGGACGTGCATCTGGTGGGTGGGTCGGTTGAACTCGACCAGTCGATGCTTACGGGCGAGTCCCTACCCATTGACGCAGGCGCCGGCACAGACACGTTTGCAGGGGCTCTGGTGCGGCGCGGCGAGGCCACCGCTATCGTAACGGCTACGGGCATCCGCACCAAATTCGGCCGCACGGCGGAACTCGTTCGGTCCGCACACGTGGTGAGTACGCAGCAGAAGGCCGTCCTCAGGATTATCCGCAACCTGGCGGTCTTCAATTGCCTCATCATCGTTGCGATGGGCGCCTACGCCTATCACCGTGCGATGCCCTCGATCGAGATGATTCCGTTGTTGCTGACCTCGGTCCTTGCCATCATCCCCGTCGCATTACCGGCAACATTCACCCTCGCTGCTGCGATTGGAGCTCGTGCTCTCGCAAAGCTGGGCGTGTTGCCAACACGGCTTTCCGCCGTGGACGAAGCCGCCTCGATCGATGTGTTGTGCTCGGACAAGACCGGAACTCTGACCCGCAATGAATTAACCGTCACAAGCGTTCGCCCCCTGCCTGGATTCGACGAAGCGCACGTTCTCGGGATGGCGGCGCTGGCGAGTTCCGAAGGGGGCCAGGACCCTGTCGATGCGGCCATTCGACTTGCCGCGTCGCAGAAGACAGCCACCGGCTTGCCAAAGCTGACCGTTTTTGTTCCGTTCGATCCGGTGAAGAAAACCTCGGAAGCAACCGCGACAGATGCGAAAGGTAGTTCCGAGCGAATTATCAAGGGCGCGTTCACCGCGGTTGTCGCCCTCACTGCGCCTTCTCCCGCCGCAGCCTCTATCGCCGACGAACTCGAGAAGCAAGGCTTTCGAGTTTTGGCAGTTGCCGCGAGACCGGCGGCAACCAACCAGATCATTGGATTGATTGCCCTCAGCGATCCGCCGCGGACGGACTCGATCTCTCTCATCTCGGAGTTGAATGGTCTCGGCGTGCGCACTGTCATGGTTACAGGAGATGCTCCCGCCACAGCCGCAATCGTCGCTCACGCGGTTGGATTGCGGGGAGCAGTCTGTCCGCCCGGCAAGCTGCCAGACGGCATTAAACCGGAAGACTTCTCGGTCTTTGCGGGTGTTCTTCCGGAAGGCAAGTTTGACCTCGTTAAAGCGTTCCAGAAGAGCGGGCATACAGTTGGGATGTGCGGCGACGGCGCCAATGACGCGCCCGCGCTGCGCCAGGCACAGATAGGCATTGCGGTCTCGACCGCAACCGACGTAGCCAAATCTGCCGCCGGCGTTGTTCTAACCGAGGCTGGGCTGGGCGGTATTGTGGCTGCTGTAAAAGAAGGCAGAGTCACTTTTCAACGCATTCTCACCTACACGCTCAACTCGGTTCAGAAGAAGGTATTTCAGGCGCTCTTGCTGGCGGTTGGCCTGGTTATGACGGGACACGCGGTGCTGACTCCAATGCTGATGGTCATCGTAATGATCACCGGCGACTTCCTTGCCATGTCGCTGACCACTGATCGAGTTCGGCCATCCAAGATGCCAAACTCCTGGCAGATCGGCCAAATCACCAGTGTAGGAGTAATGCTCGGACTCTGCTTCCTTGCGTTCTCCACGGCAATCCTGGCAGTGGGCAAATTTCAGTTGCATCTCGACATCGAGGCACTTCAAACACTGACTGTGGTCAGTATTGTGTTTGGCAGCCAGGCCACGACCTATGTCATTCGCGGACGCCAGCATCTCTGGGGTCTGCGCCCCAGCATTTGGCTCGTACTTTCTTCAGTAGCCGATGTTCTTATCATTTCAACTCTCGCAACCATTGGAATTGCAATGGCGCCGTTGCCCATCGCGATCATAGCCGCCGAGTTTGGCGCTGCTGTTGTATTCGGGGCGATCCTGGACGTAGTCAAGATTCCGGTCTTTGCTCGCCTCCGTATTTCCTGAACAACCGAGGTGCATCGAGCATCTACCGGGATTTGGCAAACAGAGTTGAAGGGATAAACATGAAGATCGCATTTCTACATACCGAGAATTTCTTTACATCGGAGCTTATGCAAGAGCTTCGTACTGCGCTGGCGCAGCATGAAGTGATTGAGTGGATCGGCGGCAAGGATGCTCCGGCCTTCGATTTCGATGTGCTTCTCGCCATGGGCAATGTCGGCCGCGCGATGCTTCTCGACCAGCCCAAGCTCGAGCTCATTCAGACGGCCAGCGACGGGTATGAAGAGGTCGACATCGATGCCGCCAGCGAACTCGGCATTTGGGTTTCGTATGCCCCCGCCGACCTTACCGGGAATGCCACTTCAGTTGCGGAGTGCGCGGTGTTACTTCTGCTCGGTGCAGCAAGGCATCTTGGGGAGGCCTTGACATCGATTCAAGGAGGACCCATCAGGCCGCCTACGGTCAATTTGTCATTGAGCGGGAAGACGGTGTGCATCGTTGGGCTGGGGACCATCGGACTACAACTCGTAGATCGTTTGCGTCCTTTTGGCGTGAAGATGGTAGCAACAGATGAACACCCGGAGAATGCCCCTGCCGATGTTACTGCCTATCCTGCCGATCAACTGAACACCGCAGTCGCTCATGCGGATTTTGTAGTCATCTGTGTTCGAGCCAGTAAGGAAAACGAGAACCTGATCAACGCGGCTGTACTTGCCGCAATGCAGCGCGGGGCCATCTTGGTCAACATCGCTCGCGGCATGCTCATCGACGAGGCTGCACTTGTCGATGCGGTTACACACGGGCAGATTTCAGCTGCTGGGCTCGACGTTTTGAAGAATGAACCGCCCGATCGCAGCGATCCTTTGCTTCAACTTCCTCAGGTGCTGGTCACTCCCCATATTGCAGGTCTAACCGATCTCATGCTGGACGGAACGGTGCACTACATAAGCCACGTCATCGAAGAATTCGCCGCAGGCAAGAAACCCAAATCGATTCTGAACTCGCCCGCGAGGCCTCGGCACTTGCTCAAACAATGAACTTTACGCTTCACCGTTGTGAAGCATTAGCCATTGCTCAGGCGGGAACAACCGAGGCACTGCTAATGTCTTTTTTCGCGATCCCCTCGATCTCCAGCTCGGTGAGTGCGGAGAGATCCGCCGTCTCGGTGGCGATAATTCGCTTGAATATCGCAGGATGATGGGTCTTCAAATACTCACTCAGGAAAATGACCGCGCTGCTCTCAGCCGCGAGCCGTTCGCCGCCTTTCAGCACCAGATGGACTCCTAACCCTGTAGCGATGAAAACGATGCGCGAACGATAGCCACGGAGCATCCGGCTCGACGAGCTACCGACTCCGCTACGCTGCCCAGTAAGAAGTCATGAATGCTCCTTTGCCCATGCGAACCGACTGCTATCAGATCGGCACGCCATTCGGCTGCTTTGTCGACTATTGTGTCGGCTACGTCTCCAATCCGTACACCGGTTTGTGCCGCGAATCCAGTTCTGCGCAATTCGGCCGCAATCCGTTCAACCAATGCACGAGCCGGCTGCTTCTCATCTTCCAACTCAGGAGCATAACCCTGAGCCATCTCAGGCGGAGGCACAGTGTCAACCGGTTGCAGCACGTGTAAAACCAGGACCTCAGTATTTTCATGCCGGATTCCGATCACCACAGCATGAAGTAGATCTTCAGCAAACCCCGAATCGTCAACTGCCATTGGGACTCTCATGACTCCTCTTCCTTCACCCGCAATGGCTGCACGGCCATGTGCCAGTACACGACATTTGCAATATCTCTTGCCGAATCGTCGGTCGATGTGACGCCCCTTCAGGCCAAAGCAAATGCT
>Ga0302140_10000781_pt1 | contig 41824 bp, 34 predicted proteins | sample I_Bog_E1_1_FD_202095 | JGI IMG/M metagenome (GOLD analysis project Ga0302140, IMG submission 202095) | Peat permafrost microbial communities from Stordalen Mire near Abisko, Sweden - I_Bog_E1_1 | ecosystem: Environmental > Terrestrial > Soil > Wetlands > Peat | place: Sweden: Abisko, Stordalen...
GTCCTTCACTACTTATCTATCATTCCGAGTCATTCAGACCCGGATTGTATGCGAGGTATTACAAAAGTATTACACTTGGTCTTTCACTCGATTATCGATTCCGAGAGATTCGGACTAAATGACTTTGACTTGTCCGCTTTTCCCTGCTGACTTATCTGTGATTCGACATGCAGTAACATCCTCTCATTGTTCCACCCGCTGTCAATGCCTCTGCGCAACCCACCACAGCCCCACCACCCCATTGCCGCCCCGTCCCTGACCACTGACGCCCCTGTGTCGCCCCGATTCGCCGAAGGGGTTTCCGTGGCTTGTTGACAGAAATCAGTTCGATGTTAGCTTGTGAGTGTGATTATCACTCAACCCGTTTCACCTACACCAGAAGAAGTACCCACGAACCACACGACCTTCATGCACGAGATGAAGGAACGCTGGAACCAGATTTCTGACATCGAGAATATACCGACAAGGCAACACCATCAAATGACCACACAAAACGAAGTAAATATGAGTACTCAGTTACGCCGCATCAAATACGAGGTCGAATGGTTCGAGAAGCATTTTTACGAGGAGGATCTGAACTTTTTTATTGAAGATTTCTGTTTCGACCCTAACTTTACCGGAAAAGCTTGCCTATTCGACCCGATCATCGACACGATCATTTTCTCGACGACGGACGATTACGAAGAACAGGTCTGTAAGGCAGGAGTGTTGTTGGAATTGACCAGCAAGAAGAAGTACGCCGACCAGCTTGACGACATTTACCAGCGTCTGGTTGCTTGCCGGATTGAATATCAGGGATCAGAGCGTTATGAGATCGCTCGTTCACAGGGACAGTTCGCATGACCCGCCGCCCGTCAGCCACATTGCGATTGACGCTGATCGATCAAAAGGAATCAAATGAAACGGACTAACAGGGAACTGAACGCTGACGCCGCCATGAAGTTGGTCGATGAACAGGGTGGAATCAACACGCCGGAAGGTGCCGCCGAGGTCATCAGGCAAGGACGTCTGGTACATGGTGACAGGTATGAGTGTCCAGAACTCGAAGCCCTTGCCGCACAGGTGACAAAAGCAATATGACCATCTACACAATCGCCGAAATCGCTGCCCTGTCTGGGATGTCAGTCTGGACGATCCGACGAGAAATCAAGGCCGACCGACTCTATTGCAATACGTCCATGGAATATGACAGCCACGACGTTGCCCGATGGCTGACAAACCGGAAGGTGCTGAACATGGTCTCTCAGAAATGGCTTGATACCCACGTGGCGAGTGCGGTTGAACGAACAACCGGCAAACGATGAGACAGCACTATCACTGGCGTGCGCTCTACGCCGAACCGGGCGTCGGCGTCTATCGCAACGTTTGGATCGAGGAAGACGGCAGTCTCCACAATCCACACCAGTACCCGGACGAAGAAGTTCGTGTCGCAGTTCTGAAGGCTGACGCACGGCAAGTCGCCCGAAAGACTGAAGCTTCGGAACGTGCAGTGGCAACACGACGAAGGAGACAGGCCGCAAAGATTCACGAGGCAGCAAAACGAATTCTCTCCAAGATCGGTATCGGGAAACAGGATCGTTGTTTTTGTTGTAGCAAGGTGTTGACGGATGCGACCTCAATTGATCGTGGCATCGGGTCCGACTGCTGGCAGCACGTTTTGGTGGCGATGGAATCAAGAACGACGGAAACTCCTGTCAGCGATGACGGCGTCTATACACTGCCCTTGCCACCCACCGCCGCCCAGGACGCACCCGCCATTGCTGCCTGACCTCTGGTGCCGCCCCACTACGCCGACGTGTTGTGGGGCGGGTTCACAGATCCGATCTGCCGGTTCCCCCGGAACGGGTGGCAGTGAGCCGGGAGATCGTAGCGTGGTGACCGCTAAATAGATACCATGACCAAAAACATTCACGCCCACGCATTGACGTTGCGCATCGAGCGGTCCCTCGATGACGACGTCACGACCGCCAGTTACGACGCAGGACTCAGCAAAACCGATTGGATCAGAAGGGCAATCCATCAAAGTCTCTCTTACACAAGGAGCCGTGAAATCAAAAAGAATATGGCGGCACGGCGATGAGCATTTTCCACTTCGGTCGGGAGGAGGACTGGTTTCCTCCACGAGAACTGACGCCCCAACAAGAGAAACGCCAACAGGCATTCTTCATGAAGATGTTGCTCCACGAAGCGAATCTCATTGAGAAAAAAGCAAAGAAGAAGGCAAAGCAAGAACTTCGGGCGGCTGAGAAAGCTCTCACGGACGCACCGAAATGATTCTGCATAAACCGCCGAGACCGCCCGTAGCACCGAAAGCTCCCCGACCGGCGCTGAGACAGAAGCGTAGGAAGAGTAGTTTGCCGAGTCCGCTTACGTTTAAGCAGTTTACTCGTGCTTTGTGGAAATAAGAACCGGTCGTTGCACCGTCGTTACCAAATGCTATCTGGTCTCCATTGAGAAGCCGGGTCATCCACCGCTTGACAAATTCGCAGACGGGATTAGTATCAGTTCAGCCGAACATTCCGGCACCAACGACAGGCAACAACATTATGATCAACTATGTAATAGATGCAGTAGGTACAGTCGATTCACTCTACACCGGTTTAACTGGTGTCGCAACGTGTGGCCTTTCCGTGAATGGACCGCTCAAGATGTCAGCATTCCTTGAGTGGACAGCCGCCGACCTTAACCCGGAAGAAATGCAATTGGGTTTGGTTACACTCAACAGATCGATTTGTCTGGCCCTTCGAGTTGGGAACATCTACATGCAAATGCCGTACCTGCATGATCCCGCCCAGACTGTGCCGACAGTGGAACGTGGTCTGGGCATTTGGTCGAGCGTGTCGCTATGCGACGAGTCTGGTATTTGCCAGACAATGAGAGTCCGGTCGCTGTCGCATAGGTTTACGAGTATGTTCTTCGATGCGGTACGGGAACAGATTGCTTCTGGTTTAACATGGCCGCAGCACGACGATAATATTCAGGCCATGTATGCGATACACCCACGGAAACTCTTTCGGGATGCGTTGGTAACGGATCGTGGCTGGAGTTGACGCCCAGACCGATAAGCCGAGTCGCCGCAGATGGTGCCGCTTGACTTTATTTCATTCGATGTTCTACTAAGTCCAGACAGAGTACATTAGGAACGGAAACAAGGCAGAGATCGCAAAATGAAGAAGCACAGAACGACGACAGCCCACACACTACAACCACAATACGATATTGGCCAAATGCCAAACACACTCCCAACTACAAATCGTCGTCAGCCAACTGTTGGAAAGCGCAATTCGCTTTCTATCGGATGCCCTGACATTGATTTCTTCCGAAGGTGGCAAATGCAAGCTGGTTACCCTGGGTAGCTATCCTGACGTGGCGTTAGACAGTCAGTCTGGCAGGGCTTGACAATCCAAGCCTGACTGGGGACGAATGTAACGACGAAGGAGCGATACAGAGATGACACCTAACTACCTGTTCGTTGCATCGAAATCGTAGAGTCCGACAGCACCAAAGCCGAACGGGTTGACTTTCGACTGTGCTGGCAAAGGGCCGGTGGACCGGCGCTGTAAAACAGGCTCTGTTTAGACGCACATCGCAAATCGAAACAGTAAACACCGCACGCACGGCCTCTGAATTCCAGCGGGCCGCTCCACAAACAGCCATGCAATCGTCCGTGGGCCACCAACCCATCAGCAGAACGCCGGTCGTGTGTGCGGAGACGACAAGAAGAAAAGGAAAGATGAGCACTTATGCGGTTTTTAGAACACCTTCGACATAACCCGATGTGTTTCAACGGCGACACCGACAAGTTCGACTTCGATTTCAGCCCGTTCATCCCAGACATCAATGCGTTCGATCTCAATGAGATCGCATCACAAATGATCGAGAGCACGACGGAGATACCGGAGGGATTCTCAACGGTGTTCACTCCAGTGGGTCTCGAATGGCTGAAGCACGATGAATTTAAGATGAGGCCACGGTTGGAACAATACGTCGGCATCATTCCGCCCTTTGTTAATTGCTGGTTCGAGTATTTTGATCTTGATCTGGACGAAGATGTCGGTGTCCACGTGTTGTCGATGTCGCCGGAATGGATGGCAAGGGAGTTGCCAGACCATCCCGAGTTTAAGTATTGCCTGAACATAACTGTGTTCTTTCGGCACCGTGTCAGAGGCTCATTCGTAATCGCCCGTGAAACAACGGCGATGGTCGTTTCGGACGACGAGGGACAATTGCTTCGATCTGTGTTTGTCGCTTGCATCCGGGATACAGAAGACCCGACGTTGACAAAGAACGGTCCTGCGAGTGTCCCCCGGTACTAGTAATGCTGATCGCTCTGATGCTTTTGAATTGCAAGATCGTCAAAAGCACATTCGCCCCGGAACTCGTGAAGAGCCGTCAGCAACGCCGCTATGAGGCACGGAAGCCAAATCGTGTCCAGCCGCCACCCATCCGGGTATCACGTCCTGGAACTCGACACCAACGCCACCGACGCCTCCTTCGGCAACGCCACCGGAATCGGTGGGTGGGAACAAGCATGGCACCGTGTACGTTAGCATATGCGCCGGTATAGATCGGGCAAGGTGGTTGTGGTGAAGGCTCACGCCAGAGGGAACCCGCTAAAGGGCGTGATCGTGAAGGATTATGCCGTCCACGCACCCTCTTCGAAGGTGGCGTGAAATATGACACACATCGAGATCGGAGAAATGACCGTCGAGGAACTGTGTATCGCCATCGACCGGCACTTGGCGGAAGCGGAAATGCACATGGGCACCGCCGAAGCCTTGCTGGACGTGGCGTTCAGTTGGGACACCGAGATCGAGCGTGAAGGCAGACAGTACGGGCTTGTTCAGATTGGAACGCATCGAATAAAATTGTAGCGATGGGCAGACTCGCCCCGTTAGGCGGCGGTGCGCTCACAGGCCGCTCAGTACCCTCGACGGTGCTTCGGGAACATGGCATCCCGGCTACAGCCTGATGCATTCCAGGCAGGGATGGGCATGAATCGGGTCATGAAACTGGCAAACGGGATTGCGACGAGTCTTTATCGGTCGAAGGGAAAAGAAGCACTGAACGATATTCAGGTTGTTCCGGCAGTAATCCGGATTGCGGCGTTTTGGGATTTTGGTGGACGGCTGAGGAATGCGTCTGAATCGTTCGCAAACGTGGCTGACGGCGTTGAGCATTTGGCAGAGTTGACAGATCTGAGAACGGACGGAGAATGGCTGTATGAAGAGTAAACGAACCGTCGATTACGACATAGACATGGACACGCATCAAGCGCTGCTTGATCACCGGAAAGCAACGCTCAATGTTCTTCTGGACCGGATTCCAGAATTGACTACATTTTCTGAGATCGGAGACTTGCTACGCCGCTCATACGATTGGGTCAGGGTTCGGCTAATCGTGCATCCAGAGCGCCTAGTTAAGTTCGGTAAACAGTATCTCGTACCAAAAGGTGTCGCCGAAGACTTCATACGCTCCGTGTTCGTTCAATAGCCATACTTGTGATTGACGAAGTTAGACATGGTAGGCGTGGGAATGCCAAGCTCTTTGGCTATCTTGGTTTGACGTTCACCGGTCGCAAGCCGCCTTCGGATCTCTTTAGCGACTTCAGGCTTTATGATTCGCTTTTTGGCAGCACGTTTCGCTATTGCTTCAGGTTTCTTGTTGGCTTCCCACGCCTTCTTCATACTTTCTGGACTTCGTGTACGAAGACGATCTCCAGCAACGCCGGGTATAAGATTGGCCGGTTCTGGTACTGGTAAGACAAACGGCCCATGTTTGACTGACGCCCTTATCTTCTTTGTCTCTTCCTGCGCCCAGTGATACGAAGCTTCGGCTGCGCCCGCCATTATATCGTTGGTCGCTGATAGCTGCTGTGAGTAACAGCGTCTTGTTGTCGCTTCACTCGCATGTCCACCCATCTTGGAAATCTGATACAGCGAGATTTTGTCTGGGTGCATCAGCATATAGTTGATGTTTTGAATGAACCAGGTATGTCTCAGCGAGTGTGCCCCATAGTTGCCAAATGGCACCGATACCTTTCTTGCGTCATCTGCTGCCTTTGCAAAGATTGCTTCGATGTGATCGCCAAACCCGCTTTCGGTGGTCGTGAAATAGTGCTTGATTACGAGAGGCTTCAGCCCGCCAGCTTGTGGAATGATTTCTTTCCTTCCTGGGAGAGCGTCCAGACGTTTCATAACATCGTCTGGAATTGCAGTCTCCACATATGGATCTGTTCTGCCTCTTAATTTTGTTTGTTCAAATCCGCAGTACCACCGACCCTTGTCGTCTTGATGAAAGTTGTCGTCAGCTAAATCATGAGCGTCGACTTTTCGCATCCCTCCTTCCCGCATTAAGATGATTGCCGTCATTGCTTCTTCTTCCTGTTCGGCACTGATGCCAACTTGTTCGACCGTGCCAGTCTGAATCACCTTGTAGACCGAAACGAAGTTCCATTTGCGCTTGTGTTTATTAAGAAAGCCTTCGTCGTTGAGCTTCTGGGCGATTTCTTTGATGTTCAATCTGGAACTGTTGACTGGCGGATATCTCAATTCCATGATGCGACTGATTGTTCGTTTGCCCTCCAGCGTTTCCGCAAATCGTGATTCAAGCTTCGTGTTAATCAGCCGGTCATATTCTTGTAGACTCATTCCGTGCTTCTGACGCCGAACACGACGACCGAATTGGGTCATCATAGTAGGAGGTGCTGGCATCGGAATGTGCTGGGCCGAATCCTGAGTCAGCCATTTCCACCTCTTCATATCGGTGGTGAACTTTTTGAAGGTTATAAGGTTTGAAATTATCGTGCTCTCGTCTAATTGGTCACCCGGTGCCATTCCGTTTTTTACAGTCTTAACGATGCGCCAGGAATCGTAGAACTCGTCGGCAACTCCGGGTTCGGAGAAGTTCTTGCGGAACAGACGGATTGGTGGGTGATGCCCAGCCGCAAAAGGGAGCATCCGATTGTGTAACAGGTTTCGGTACGCCTTCCTTGTGTTGTTTTTCCACTTCGGAGTTTCCCCGGCCTTAGCTTCGGGAAAGCGCCGGTTCATGTAATACTCTACGGCTTCTTCTACCGTGGCTTTTGCAATCTTGCGCTCTTCTTCGTCTTCATCGTAGTGGTTGACGACGCCTTTATCGGCTTCGGCCACCCTCTTGTTCCTGACGATCCTGGCATCTTGCCAAGTTTTGACGGCTTGTCCTTTATTAACGACCCGCTCTGGCTTCACATACGTGTCGTTCAGCCAGCCGTAACAATAGATGGGACAGACTCCCTGGCACTTCCCGTCGAGTAGGATTTCCTCCGCTCCGTCTGGTTCCTTAGTGGTCGGTCGCTTGCTCTTCGGACCTTTCGAGGTCTGGAAACGTCCGTTTGGCATCTGAGAAAACCGTGTGCATCTCTCGGAGTGCTGCCGGTACAGCGTGAGTTCGTTTGGATGCATCATTTTAGGTTTCGCCTTGTTATTCGCTTTTGGGTGCTTTCGTTTTTCGCGTAGCGAAAAACGAAAGACAAGCCGGTGTTTCCACATTGAGAAGATCGATGGTAGCACAAGTGGCAACATTTTTAGGAGTTCTTTTAGGAATTTGGGAAAAAGGCCAAAAAAGCCCAACAAAAGCGCATAGTCGGAGACTTGACATAGTAATCACCCCAAAAATAAAATCGTGTTGCAAACACTGTAGGTTGTTGATTCTAAACAACAAGAAATCCGGTGGAGCGTGCGGTTTCGGACGCATCTGACGCTCCTTCCCTGATAATTTTTAGGAATCTTTAGGAGGCCGCTCGGGAATTCTACTATGGAATAGTAGATTTGCTCGTCCCGCTGGAAAGCCCGCCACCGCCCGCAAACCGCTGATGTCACAGATGTTATCTATCCATCTATCGGATCGCATCTATAAGTTAGATACATCTACTTGCCATCTACTTTCAGATGTGGAAACATCTAGTTTATGCAGAAGAACGTCGTGTCTCTGATACGGGTTTCGACCGACCAGCAAGCCCACGACGATGAGGGCGGATTGGATCGTCAGCGCCGGGACATCAGGATTACGTGTCAGAAGTTCGGACTTCAGGACGTGCGCCAATTCGAGCTTGAGGGCATCACCGGAACGAACGTCCGCAATACGAAACAGTTTCGTGAACTCAAAGCCATGGTCGCTCGAAAGGACATCGTCGGTCTGGTTATCCCGTCAGTTGACCGCATGTCACGCAGTAGCGATTTCGGAACCGTCGCCGAATTGTTCTCCCCATTCGAGGAATTGCTTGGTGGCAAGAGCACGAAACGCCTGTACACCCGCACCAACGAACTGGATGTTAATAAGCCGTCCGACCGTGACATCATTTGGAGCCAATTGCGTTTCGCCGAGGAAGAGCGGCTGATGATCCTCTATCGCACCTCGTCAGGTCGGGATGAAAAACGACTCGATGCCGACGCTAAGGTTGATCGGCTTCCGAAAGGCGTGATCTTCACCCGCACGAACCCCAAGAAGAACATCGGCGTGTGGTCGTACGATCCAGTCGTTAAGGAACGGATGCGGAATGCGTACCATCGGATTCTGGCTGGCGAGTCGCTACGGTCGCTCTACAAAGAAGCCGGGTTCAATTCACCGACTGCCCTTGCCGCTTGTCTGAAGTCTTCGCTCTGGAAAGGGATCAAATCGAAGACCCGGCACCACACGAGCAAAGTATGGAACGAGGATCGCAACAGGTTCATGGCACGTGACCGTGACGACTTACCGGAGGAACAAAAGATCATAGTTCCCATCCCGGCCCTGAGGAACGATCCTTGCGTCAGCGACGACGTGTGGGACGCCGTACAAAACAAACTCAAGAACAACACGAGGGAGTGGACTCGTAGCGCAGCGCTGAATGACACCTTCTTAGGTTCGTCGGGTCTCTGTCGGTGCCGGTGTGGTCGGAAGCTGTATCTGAAGCTGAAGGACCAGAAGTATCGTTACTACTATTGCGCCTATCAGAGATTGAAGAAAGGTGAGCCGTGCCACGAACCGATGATCCCTGCCAAGGTTCTGGAAGACAAGATCGTTGCCGATGTTGCGGAATTCTTCACCAACGACGTGTTCATCAGTTCGAGAATCAGGGAATCGCTGAACGCTGAAAAGACTCTGGGGAAATCAAACGCAGTAGCCCGATACGAGAAAGAGATTGAGAGCCTGGTGCGTGAAAAGGGACGTGTGGCTGTGGCAATCCGCAAAGCTCCAGATGTGGATGTCATTTTGGCCCAGCTTGCCGCCGTCGATGAAGACATCGCAGCCACGAAGGAAAGGCTCCGTGTTGCGAGAGGCGAACTGGACCTGGTGCAATCAGAAAGCGACGTGAAGAAACTTGCCGCAACGCTCACGGCTGAGTATGCAAAGTTCCCGAAGCTTGCCGTAGCCGATCAAAAGGCACTTCTCAAAAAGTACGTCTCTGCAATCCATGTGACCTGGGACAGAGAGCCGCTGAAGTTCACACCGAAGGAACTGCAATACCTGAAGGAGCAAGGCAGGACCCCGAACGATACCGGAGTCTATCTGATATTCGAAGTTAAGGTCGGAACGCACAATTGGACGGCAACTGGTTCCACTACTGAATCACAAGTGGCGACAGTGGTCGGAAGCCGATGAACGACTGATCAATGGCGAGTCGCTGTACGAGTCAATTTAGCCTTCCCGATACCCGAAGAATGGTTAGCCTGACGATTTGCAAAATGCGCCAGCACCGCTCGGCACCCCGCTCGAAAGGCCATCAGACGCATCGTCATGTCAGGCCGCTAACAGTGCCTTCTTCGATTCTTTGTACTCGTCGCCATCGATCAGGCCGTCATCGAACAGCGCCTTCAGTTCGGTGAGCTTCGAGCGTTTGTCAGTCCCGGCATGAACTGCGACGGGTGCAGCCGGAACCACGTCAATCGCTTTGGCATTCTTCGCATTCAGTGCGGCAAGAATCAGCGTCGGCGCATTCTGATTCTGGCTGTATTTGGCTTGCGTCTCGTGAGAAATGCCCATGCCCTTCTGAACTTCCTGGGAAGAAAGCGTCAAAAGCGACGAAACTTCGGTGATTGCTGATCGCCGGGAATCGTGCCATCGGATTTTTGACCGATCCATCTTTACTTTCTCGCCCATGTACACAATGGGCAGTCCTTTGTCGTCGAGAACCGGCACGTGCCAACCGAGACTTTCACATGCCTTTTCGAACGCATCGGTCAGTTCTTTCACTGTTAATTGTGCGCCGTCACGATGCAACAGAAATTCCGCCTTCGGATAGTCCCGTTTGGTTTTTGCTTCCCAAAGGTTGACCAGCGGTAAAACTGTATCCGGTACCCCGTGGGTTCGGGCTTTGCCTTGTTTCGTCTCGGATGCTCTCAGATTGATCATGGGAAGATTTGTCTCCGAACGGCGTATGAAGGTCGCTTCCTTTTTCCTGATGCTCGTCGAGTAACAGACTGCAAAAGCGACAGCCGCCCATTCTGGCAAAGTCTCGATCAGCGCCACAGCCTGGTCAGAAGTAATCAGTCCTTCTCTGGCACCGGCTAAAGAGTTCTTCGGGTCGATTTTCGGTAGTGGCGTGTCTTTTGAGACTTTGCGGTTTTCGATGCCCAGGGTGATCGCACGTCGGACGTGAACCAGATGGTGGTCAATCGTATTCTGGACCCTGTCCGCTTTCTTACCCTTCGCAACGTAGTTTGCCGTCCAGCGAAGACGATACTCGGTGTAATCTGCCGGAACCAGTTTGGACGCTTTGATCTTGCCGAACGTGTCCCTGACGCCGCCTTCCATGTTGATGGTCGTTCGGGCGACGTATGCGGTCTTCGTGCCATAGTCACCACGCATAACACCCCGTGCTTCAAAGTGGGCAACCACGTCGTCTAAAAGTTCCCCGATGCGGACATCGGCAAACACCAGGCCCTTTTCCCGCTTCTCCAGTTCGGCCCGTTGCGTTTCGATGACATCGAGCGCCACACGCCAGTCGTTGGTCCCGCACGAGAACCTTTCGCCCTGGACCTTCGCATAGATGTAGAGGCGTTTGGAATCGAGCCAGAATAGGCCGGAACCCTGGGGCAGACCGTTGGCTTTGATGCGGACTTCCCGGCCCTTGAAGATTGACTTGGTTGTTTTTTCCGGCATGGCCGACAGTACCACAAATTCTGGTAACACCAGAGAAGAGAGTACATAAAAAGTACCGGTACAGTTGAACCTTTTTATGTACCTCCTCATGGCAAAATCGGGTTGTTTCGGGTTTTGTTCGCCTGACTGAGCGATTTTATCTAGTTTCTATCTAAACCACATAAAATCATCTGTTTAGATACATCTAGTTTGATGAAATAGATAAGGTTTAAAGGGCTTGCAAAATGTGTTTTTCGGGCTTAGGATCTGGTTCCCGAAAGGGAGTGGAGGTTCAAGTCCTCTCATCCGCACCACCTCACTCCCGAATCCGCAGCTTGTCCAAAAAGTGGAACAGCGCCGCCCCGATCAGCGAATTCACCACCGCCAGTATCGCCTCCCCCGGCAAATCGAAAACCACCGCCTGATCCAGTACCGCCCGCTGCAGCACCCAATACAAAAACTGGTGGAAAATGTAAAACACCAGGCACAGCATCACCCGCACGAACGAATGTTCCACGTCGAACTGCATCCCCACCGACGCGGCAAAATACCCCACCATCGTCTTGCACATCCCGTACATCCCTATATAAAATCGCGAAAACGAATCCTGCGCCAGCCCCAGCATCAGCCCGATCGTCAGCCCACGTATCTGCGAGCGGCTCATCAGCGCAAAATAAATCGTCACCAGCAGCGGCAAATCGATCTTCGCCACAAACCGCAGCGTCTGGAACAGCGGCAGATAAATCTGAATCAGCAGCGCCGTCAGCGGCACTACAAAGAAAACCCATATTGGATAACGCACACGCCGCACCTGGCGTGCATCGTCCACTAATATGCGGCCGGATGACGATCCCATCAGGGTTTCGACACTCCCCCGCTTGCCCCGCGCGCCGCGCCGCTTATTGCCGAATGAGCGCCCGTCATACCCGATGCACCCAGCAGTCGCGGCGTTCTGCGCACGAAACCGGACACCCCCACCGCTCCGCTGGCCCCCGCGGCAACCGCCGACGCGCCCGGAACTTTCAGATTAAAATTTGGAGCCGTCGAACCCGGCGTGCCCTCGCCGTAAACATGATTCTGCGCCGCTCCGATCTTCCTGTACTGTTCCACAATCTGATCCGCCTGCGTGCCTTTGCCCTGCGTCGCCGAACCGCTTGCACCCTCCGCGCCCTTCGTGTCCGGACCCATAAACACCGGGGCATCGGCCGGCGCAGCGTCCGGAATCTCCTGATGCACCGGATCCACAATCACGAAAACTTCCTCCGGCGCGGCCTCTGCTCCAAACGGTTCCACATAGATCGTCTGAAACGCAGCGCCGCCTTCCACGCTGGTTACTTTACCCACCGGCATGCCGCGTGGAAATATGCGGTCGTCGCCCGAGGTAAAAAACGTCTCACCCTTCTCCACCTTTTGTCCGTCCGGCACATAATCCACCTTCGCCGAACTGCTCCCCATTCCCTTCAGCACACCGCGCGTATGGTTCTTCTGCGATTCCACCGCAGCCGCAAAACCGGCGTCCGTCACGGAAAGCACCTGGCTCGCCGAGGGGTAGACTTCGAGCACCTTGCCCAAAATGCCATCCGGAGTGACAACAGCCATGCCTTTGCGAACACCCGCGAAGTAGCCGCTGTCGATGAGGATGGAACGCGAGTTCATCCCGGTAGTGGTGCCGATCACGCGCGCGCCAATCATCTTCGAGGGCGAGTGCGCCTTGAACCCGGCGAGAGTCCCGGCCTGCTGCGCCTCGGCGAGTTCATTTTTCAGTAACTGATTCTCCAGCTTCAGCCGGTCGCGATCCGTCCGCAGTGCCCTGCTCTGATCGCGCGAGCCGTGAGCGGAGAAAAAATCGGTGAAAACGCCGAACGTCCCCGAGCGAAGATTCTCGATTGCGCTCGCTACCGGCGTCACCGCGCTCACCGCCCAGATGCGCAGCAGCGGCACGTCATTATCGCGCCGCACCTGATACGCCACGGCCGCCAGTTGCGCGATAATCGCCACAAACAGCACGGTGATGTTCCGGTACCGGTGAAGGAGCGATTCCATGGCGGACGGGCGTTGATCTCCCCTGCTATCGATTGTCTCTCACGACCGATCGCTTATTGGTCGATTGAGATGCGCCGCAGCAACTTAAAGTCGCTGAGCATCTTGCCGGTTCCGAGCACCACCGAGGCCAGCGCGTCATCGGCAATCGACACCGGCAGTCCGGTCTCTTCGCGAATGCGCTTGTCCAGATTCTTGATCAGCGCCCCGCCGCCTGTGAGCACAATGCCGCGATCGCTGATATCCGCGCTCAGTTCGGGCGGCGTGCGTTCCAGCGCCACGCGAATCGCATTCACAATGGTCGCAATGCATTCCGCCAGCGCTTCGCGTACTTCCGAATCGTTGATCTCCACCGTCTTCGGCACGCCCTCGATCAGATTGCGGCCCTTCACTTCCATCGTGAGCGGCCGGTCGAGCGCAAATGCCGACCCGATCTGAATCTTGATCTGCTCAGCCGTGCGCTCGCCAATCAGCAGGTTGTGCTTCCGCTTCATGTACTGCATCACGGCGTCGTCCATCTCATTGCCCGCAATACGCACGGACCGCGAGTAAACAATGCCGGAAAGCGAAATCACCGCGATATCCGTGGTGCCGCCGCCGATATCCACTACCATGTTGCCGCCCGGTTCGGTGATCGGCAGGCCCGCGCCAATCGCAGCCACCATCGCCTGCTCCACCAGATGCACTTCGCTCGCTTTCGCGCGATACGCCGAATCCATTACCGCGCGCTTTTCCACCTGCGTAATCTCGCTCGGCACGCCAATCACAATGCGCGGATGCACCAGCATCTTCCTGTTGTGCGCCTTGTGGATGAAGTAATTCAGCATCTTCTCGGTGACCTTAAAGTCGGCGATAACACCGTCCTTCATCGGCTTGATGGCGACAATATTGCCAGGCGTGCGGCCAAGCATTTCCTTGGCCTCCTTGCCCACCGCCTCGATTTCGCCGGTTGTTTTGTTCAGCGCGACAATGGAAGGCTCGTTGACGACAATGCCTTTCCCCTTCGCGAAAACAAGCGTATTGGCGGTGCCAAGGTCAATCGCAAGATCAGACGAAAATAGACTAAAAAGCGAGCGGAGGTTCATGTAAGTTATTCAAAATGCAAGGCGGGCTATTGCTGGAACTGAACCCTCATGGTAACACAGCGCGGCCCGGACTCCCCTTTTTCCGCCTCGCCTCATCATAGTGGCAGGATAATCGCGGGATTCACCGTCATCGCACCGCCTCCCTTCGGCCGTGACCCCCGGCATCGTGCCCTGCAACGTTTCGATGTCACGGCAATCCTGCCTGCAACCTCAGATATAAACCCGGCACCGCCCGTTATTTCGCCGGCGGATGCGAAGCGCTCCACACGCCAAACCGGTCCAGCGCTGCCACGGGCGCCGCGTTGTACCAGCTATAGCCATTGCGCCGCTCGAGCGAAAGCTCGTTCACATCGTCGTGAATGCTCTGATCGCGGTCGCCGAAAATCGGCCGGTCGCTGCCGATCTCGTAATATCGCGCCCAGATCGGCCCCGCACCCGGCGCCGCTGTGAGACGTCGCCCGTCCGCGCCGCGTTCGTAGGCCACGCCATAAATCGCCGTCTTGCGAAACCACGCCGCCGCCGAATACACTGCGGCCACAACTTCCGGCTTCGGTTGTGGCGCCTTCATCAGAAACAGCATCATGGACGCGCTTTCACTGGCACACTGCGCCGCCGGTTCATAGTTACGTCCGGCCACCGGCTGCAGATTTAGCGCGTCGTGCTGTTGTGCCCACACCGTCCGCCTGCCGTTGCCGGAAATCTGCGTCGCGAGGATCGTGTCGATACCCCTGTCCACGCTGGCCTGTGCCCGCGCGCGCATCTTTGCCGGCACAAACGCAAACTGGTCTTTTCCATCGGCCACCGACTGCAGCAACTCCAGCGTCTCTGTGACCGCGCCGTCGTTGAACGTAATCGCATCGTGGTATCCGCCCTCCAGCGGCCACACCTGCGGCCATCCGCCATTTGGAAACTGGGCGGCAAATACATAATCCAGCCCGCGCAAAACGGCCGTGCGATAAGATTCTGCCGGCTTTCCCTGCACCGCTGCAACTTTGGCCAGAAACCGCATTTCCGTGGTAGTCGCATCGTTGTCCAGCGTCCCCACATAGTTCCATTTCGCGTCGTGTGGAGTATCGAAATCGCCGGGCGAAAGATGCGCCGAAAGATTGTTCGGAGCGAAGGCTTCGCCCTGCCTTCGGAGATGATCGGTGAGATCGATGTTCTTGCTCCAGCCTCCGGCCGGGGTCTGAAACGAAACCACAATATCCGCGATATGGCGAGCTTCCGCGCTGCCATACCACTCCGCGGGCTTGTTCAACGGCAGGCTCTTCGCGGATGAACCACTTGGCGGAATCGATTCAGAGGTCACGCCCGCCGCTTTCAACTCGGCCTCCAGAAATGCGCGGTCGGTCTCCATCTGACGCGCCGAGCGGGCCAGATAATCCCGCCACGCACTCTGCTGCGCGGCCGGCAATGCTGACACGCGCTCTACTGTGATGGACTGCGCCGCCGTGCCGGTGCCAATCACCGCGGCATATGCGGCAAGAGCGCATGCCGCCGCAACAAGCGCGAAGATCGCACGGGACAGACGAAGGTTCATAAATTACACACTATCCTATCGGGTTCCGGCCTCATTTCGTCCGTCTGCGCATGAATCGCTCCGTCATCGACACATGTTCCGGCGCGAACTGCTCAGCTGCGGCACGCAGGTAAGGCCGAAACTCCCGCTTCCAGTACGGCAGAAAACCCTCGCGCTCAATCTCCTCCAGCGTCGAGGCATAATGATCGAGCACCGCGCCCCCGACAATCCCCGTCGTCCGGCGCGCCGCCGAATGAGCCGCCTTCGAAAGCCATAACAGGTTCGCCGGCACGTGAGCCAGCGTCGATACCGCCATCAGCGACGATAGTGCGAACAGCGACCGGTTCTGCTTCTCCGCGGCAACCTTCAGCTCTTCCCACGTCTTCTCCAGCCGCGCCAGAGCGGGAATGCGGTTCGGGGGAATGCTCCTCAGTTCCGTCTTCAGCGTCTCCCACTCCTGCCGCAGCCTCGGCACATCCATCGGAGGCAAATTGAGCGTCAGCGCCAGGTGGGAGCTGGTTTTCTCAAGGCCGGTCAGCACCTGATCCATCGTTTCGAAATGTGCGCCGCCTTCGAGCAGTCCTTCTTCCTGCAGCGTCAGGCTGATCTCCCGAAGCAGCCTCTGACCCCCGCCGGTAACATCGGCCAGCGCCGCCAGTACCCACACCGGGGAAGCGCGAAACGCCAGGATCCCCAGAAGTTCTATCCCGTGACTGGCCGTTCGCTGCAGAATGAAGTTCTCCGCCAGATTGTTCCCCGTCACATACACGCCTTCCACTTCTCCCACGTCTTCGATCAGAAACCGTAACGTGACCCCCACCATCGTGCGATACAAAACCGTGCGCCGCACCGCAGCCGGCAACGCAATGTCCCCGATCTCCTTCAGTAGGCCGCCCGAAAGCGCGCCCAGCGTGCGGAACACCCGCTCCGGCAGCGACAGAAGATAGCGATAATGAGTGCGAGAATTTACCATCTTTTACTATCGCGGATATGCATCGGCCGATCGGCTGGACGAAGCCGGTAATACCCCTTTGGATAGCACGGTCCGAGGCAGTTGGAATTACATAAGTCTTACAAAGAAGGGACGAAATGACTGCTACGTTGGTTATGCAGGGCTGGCTTCGGCGCTTAAGTTGAAAGGATCACAGCTTAAGTTGAAAGGACTACAGATTGATTGCAGAGTTGAACACCGTCATTGATGCAAACATTGATGCAAAGGCCGTAAAGGCGGTTCATCTGGAGACCGATGAAGAAGCCTACGAGCGCCAGGGCCTGAACTGGCCCACCGCCATTGCGCTGGTCGTCCTCCATGTGGGCGCCGTCGCCGCGCTGTTCATGTTCAGCTGGCGCGCCCTGATCGTCTCCGTGGTTCTCTACTGGATGACCATCGGTCTCGGCATCAGTCTCGGCTACCATCGCCTGCATACGCACCGCTCTTTCACGATTCCGGTCTGGATGGAATACCTTTTTGGCCTCTTCGGCGCGATGACTCTTGAAGGCGGACCCATCTTCTGGGTTGCCACCCACCGCATTCATCATCAGAAATCCGATCAGCCCGGCGACCCGCATTCCCCCCACGATGGCGCATTCTGGTCGCACATGGGCTGGATCCTGTTCGGCGAAGCCAAGCACGATAACACGCGTTTGATGGGGAAATACGCGCCGGATCTGATGCGCCACAAGTTCTATATCTGGCTCAACAACTGGCACTGGGTCCCCACCGTCCTGCTTGCCGTGGCACTCTATTTTGTCGGCGGTCTGCCGCTGGTTCTTTGGGGAGTTTGCCTGCGAATCGTGGTCGGCCTGCATGCTACCTGGCTCGTGAACTCCGCCACGCACATGTGGGGCAAACGCCGCTTCCAGACGCGCGACGATTCACGCAACAACTGGTGGGTCGCGCTCATGACCTTCGGCGAAGGCTGGCACAATAACCACCACGCCCATCCGACTTCCGCCCGCCACGGTCTTGCCTGGTACGAATTCGATCCTTCCTGGCTTTCCCTGAAAGTCCTGAAGGCTCTCGGCATCGCGACCAACGTTCGCGTCGCCAAACTCGACAACAAGCTGACTGATCGCAAAGCCGCCTGACGTTTCGCGCCGCCTGCAATATAAGCTAGGGGTATGGTCGGCACCGGACGGAAACGTTCCATCGCATTCTTCATCGCGCTGGGCGCATGCGTCATCTTAGTTGTCATTCTCCTCTACGTCGGCTGGGTTCTGCTCAACTGGCGCACGGGCATTCTGTTGTTTCTTGGTGTTCTGCTCTTGCTGGCGATCATCGCCGGCGTCGTTCTGAACACGCTCTTTCTCGTGCGCGAAATCCACCGCAATGAACAGCATGATGCCTTCATCAATGCCGTCACTCATGAGCTGAAAACGCCTGTCGCGTCGATCCGCCTCTATCTGGAGACCCTGCAAACCCACACTGTCGATGAGAGCAAGCGGCAGGAGTTTTACCGCATCATGCTGCATGACAGCGACCGTCTGCTCTCCACCATCGAGCAGGTTCTGCGCACCGGCCGCGTCGGTCCGTCCCGCCGCAAACTGAACATCTCGCCCATCGATCTGGGCGCGCTGATCGAGGGCTGTATCGAAAGAGCCGCCAAACTCTACAGCGTTCCCGCCGAGGGAATTCGCTATCTGCGCGAAGGCGGCGTCACTCCCCCCACCATCATGGGCGACTTCGACGAAGTGCAGGCCGCCGTCTCCAACCTGCTCGATAACGCCGTAAAATATTCCGGCGCCACCGTCGACGTCAGGGTCACAACCGCCCCGTCCCCCGGCGGTTACGTGACGCTGCGGGTCGCCGATAAAGGACCCGGCATTCCGCCAACCGAGCTCAAGCGAATCTTCAAGCGCTTCTACCGCGTTCCCGGGCAACTGGCCATCCGCGTCAAAGGCACAGGCCTCGGTCTCTACATCGTCCGTTCCGTCGCCCGTCGCCATGGCGGACGCGCCTGGGCCGAGAGTGAAGGTCCCGGCCATGGCAGCACCTTCATCCTGCAGTTTCCAATCGCGCAAGAGGGCGCGAGATGATCCGCATTCTCGTCGTCGAGGACGAACAGCATCTGGCCGACGGACTTCGCTTCAACCTCGAAGCCGATGGCTACGAAGTCCAGGTTGTCGAAACAGGCGAGGCCGCGCTCGAACTGCTGCTGGCCGAAGCAGCCCGCTTCGATGTCGTTGTGCTCGATGTCATGCTCCCCGGCATCGACGGTTTCGCCGTCATGTCGGCCATGCGCCAGGCCGGACAATTCGTGCCTACCCTCATGCTGACCGCCCGCGGACAGGCCGAAGATGTCCTGCGCGGCTTTGCCGCCGGAGCCGACGACTACCTGACCAAGCCTTTCGATCTGGCCATCTTAATGGCGCGAATCAAAGGTCTCCTGCGCCGCGGCGAGTGGGTGCGCGCCACCGCCATACAGCCTCCCGCGCCGCCGCAGGATACCTACACGTTCGGCGATAAGTCGGTCCACTTTGGCCAGCTCGAACTGCATGTGCGCGGCGAAGTATTTCCACTCACGCTCATGGAAGCGAATCTGCTTCGCTACCTGATTCGCCACGAAGGCCAGACCGTATCGCGCAAAGCCATGCTGGCCGAAGTTTGGGGCCTGCACGAAGACACCGATACGCGGGCCATCGATAACTTCATGGTCCGCCTGCGCCGCTACATCGAAGACGACCCGAAGAATCCGCGCCATCTGCTCACCGTGCGCGCCCTGGGTTACCGCTTCGTGGCCAATCCGCCGCCTGATAAGAAGAGTCGCTAATACTTCGTTCCGAGCCGCGACTGTAAAGGAGCGGTAGCACAAGCTGAAACCGAATCCCGCGCCGGTGCTTTGTCAGCTGCCTTTTATGCCGGCCAGGTTTCAAACGGCGCCTTCGGCATCTTATGCCCCCACGCTTCCGGACCCCAGCAGCGAGTCCCCACCAGCGGCTCCGTAGCGCTGGTATTCTTCAGCCGAATACCGCCAACGGTTTTAGCCGCGCCGTAAGGAATCACGAACTCGTCGTCCAGTGGCTCGCCCAGACGAATCCCGGACTTCACCTCCACCTTGTGCTTGCCGATCGTTCCCTGCCCGTGGCTGAAATGAAGGATACAAAGCGCCGCCGGCCCCGTCAAAACGGTCTCCGCTCCCGGCGCAAGCTCAAACTGCCGCAGACTGAACAGTTCGTCGCCATTCGGCTTGCCGTAAACGCGCCACTCGTCGCTGAATCCGTCGTGGCTCACTTCCTTGTCCACCACCGGCATCAGCAGATGCTTCTCCACTATGAACGGATCTTTGTTCCGCGCCATATCGATATCCGACACCAGCCGCTGCACGCGGTCTTCGCCTTCCAGACCCTCCGGCAGATGGCGGAACAGCAGTTCCTGACCCAGGAACACTTCGCCCTCCGGACACAACACATGGCTCTGATAGAACCGGAAATCGTCGCGGTCGCGCTGCGGCTCTTCCGTATTGACCGCCGCCGGCCCGTGCAGTATCCGCGTCGGCGTGAAGAACCCCGTGCCCATGCGGATCAGCAAATTCCGCGCGTGGCTGCGGATGTGATTGTCCTTGCCCGCAATGAAATCGCGCACAAATCCCGCCATCATCTCTTCCGTCACGTATTCCATCAGCCCAACCGACGTGTGCCAGTCGTTCTTATACCGCTTATTGCGCCACGGATTAAAGTTGTAAGCCTCCGGCTTCCACGGATGCATATGGTGCCCGAGCGGATACAGATTGTCAAACTCTTTGTTATAAAAACCCGTGCCATTCAGCGTCCGGTACAGCGGACCCACCATAAAATCCGGCGCGCCATGCACCGCCGCATCCATCGGAATCAGGTGTCCGTCGGGATGATGAAAGTGGCACAAGCCTTCGCCGTGGATGCCGTTGCCGGTATCCGCCAGAATCGCGCTGCCGTTCCACCTTTCGTCGATCGCCCAGCCGCTGCGGCCTTCGGGGAAATAATCTTCGTCCAACAGTTCCAGATTCTTGCCCGGCAGGCAGAATTTGCGGCCCACGAAGCTCGGGAAACACCGCAGAACGCCCCCGCCGGCCTCTGTAGCGGCCTGCACGGAAGACGCCGCGCCATCTTCCAGAATTGACATGTTAGAACGGTAAAGTTTGACGTTAAGAGCTTTGCTCATTTCTGTAACATTGTACGGCGTACCCCGCTCCAGACCGCCTGGGCCGTCCACAAACCTCCCTACTGGAGGTCGATGTTTTTGACAAATGCCGGTCCCGTAAGGGTAATTGAGCCCTGATAGATCCGGCGCGAGTTCAAATCCACCAGGAGGATGTAACTGCCATTGGCAAGCCCCTGCAGAGAATACTGCCCGTTCGTCCCCGTCTTTGTGACCACCACGGCGGCCGCGCCCTTCGCGCCGATCAGATTCGCCGTGACCACGGCGCCCGCCAGCGGTGCGCCGCGTACCGTGACGCGGCCTGTGATGTCGGTGGCGAAAGCCAGTAGGGCGGTAAGCAGCAGTCCACTAATGAACAGCAAGGCTCTTGTTGACTTCTTCATTGGTTATGTCCAGTTGCGGAGTAATGTCGAGTGCGGATATCGTTTGTGGCGCCGAATTGCCGGTCTGTACATTGAGCGGCGGCAGAGTAATCTTCTGCGGCGCTGAACCGGGCGTGGCGCCTGCCACGGAAAAGGGCTGCTCGGCGATAATCGTGCCTCCCTGTGTGTAGATGACCGAATAGGCCGCTCTGTCCGCGATAAGCGGAAACTGCCACACCAGGTCGCCACTATAGGTCTGGTCGTAGTCCGGTTTCGCAACCAGAAGCAGCCGGACATCTTTTCCGCCCGGTCCGCTGATCTCTCCCGACAGAAGCGCTGTAGGGGGCTGGCTGTCAATCGCTTTCAGTTGCAGGGCCGATTCCCAGAACGGCAGCGCGACCAAGGCAGCCCCCAGCACGAACAGCGCGACCGCGGAAGTCAAGTTAGCCTTGATCTTTCCCCACGCCACGACGTTCGGGGCACCGGTGTCGTCAAGGACCGCTTTCCCTTTGACCACAAAAACCACGGACGCAACAATGACAAGAAATCCGGCGATGACGCACAGATATCCGAGGATCGGCCCGTTTGACACCTGCAGCAACGCTAACATAATCGAGGCTCCCTCGCCGACGGCTGGCGTCGGGTGAACGCTACACGTGATTATACGCGTTATTCGGCCTTTAACTCCAGTAATTTCTGTCGAGGTTTCTGGACTGAGTGCCACCGTCCCCGCCACCTTGAGAATCCGGTCATGCGCCCGCGCGGGCGTCCTTTCCCCTGTCTCATCGAGCGCGCAATGCTTGCGGACAGACCGAGTCGGCATCCGCGCATTGCTGTACCCCGCCCCGCATCTCTTCCGACGGCGTCGCCACTTCCCCCGACCGCAGTTCCTTATACGGCAGCCGTGCATGTAGCAAACGCGACTGGAGTCTAAACCGAGGTACCAGTCTTGAGACGGGCACTCTGGCAACAGAACGCCGACCTTCCGGACAGGCCGCTGTCGATCAGCAACCCGAAGGCGCAGGCGGTGGATTAACCCCTCAAAGCCAGCAGTAACGGCAGGATTACGTGCAGCGGAAACAATCCGGATTATCCGGTACGAGGTCATGGACTTCCCCTGCCCCCGCTGGTAGTGTTGGATACCTGCGGTTTTCGGCAGAGCCGGAAACCGCACAGATTCGCGTGCGGAGACACTTCGTTTCCCCTTCGATGAGCAGGAAACGCAGACGCTCTTTGACACAGAGCCATTAAGCGACAGAAACAGAACGTTATTTGCCGGAATGGCGCTCGCCTTATTCGCCACTATCTTCCCGTCTTCGGCGAAGGCAGCGGCGGTCAGCTACGCACTGAACGGCATCATGGTGGACGGACTCCTCATTACAGGCGGATTCACGCTCGATTCAACCGCAGCAGAACCGACGGTATGGGACATTACCATACCGGCGGACCGGAGCCTGGGACTACCTTTGGAGGAATTCATTACTGGCGGTTATAACGATTCCGAAGCGGGAACTCGGGCACAAGCGGCCTTCTCGATTTCTGTAACTTCGCTGGTGCTGATGCATGCCTGGACATCGAATTCCAATCGCCATTCCCCGACCCGCCGCCGTGGCACGTAACGAGCGACCCTAATATCATCTTCCCCACAGCAACAGACATTTGTTCCCTGGGAGGATACGGGCCGTCCTTCTACACCCCGGAAGGTTCAGGTGGGTGTCCATTCGAGGAGAGTCGCCCGTCGTCGTTGTATGGGGGTGAAGGGGTAGTTACGAGCCCGGAGCCAGCAAGCGTCTACACGTCTCTGGGTGCACTTGCGATCCTCTTGGCGGGAGTATGGCGCAGGCGACGAGGCTACCTCTGACGCTGCTCGCGAATGCGAATTCCGTCTGGACGTCGTGATGGACTGGACTCGCCGGGTTAAGAAACGGGCTCGGAGCCTCACCCACCCGAACCTACATTCAAGAGCTCGAAGTCTTTAATCGCTTCCCCTTTGCTCGCAAAAAACATGGTGCGCCGATGACAACAAACCGGGCGACGGCGCATAGATATCCGAGGATCGGCCCGTTTCACAGTTGCAGCAACGCAAAGATGGTACACGCGAGTATACGCGTTATCAATTCGGTTCGGGGACGCCCTCAGCTCCAGTAATTTCTGTCGAGACTTCGGTACTGAATCGCCTCCGCGATGTGCTTCGCCGCCACCGAATCCGACTGGTCCAGGTCCGCCACCGTCCGCGCCACCTTCAGAATCCGGTCATGCGCCCGCGCCGACAAACTCAATCGCCGCATCGCCATTTCAAGCGTCCTTTCTCCCGTCTCATCCAGCGCACAATCCTTCCGGACCGACCGCGTCGGCATCCGCGCATTGCTGTACCCTCGCGCCCGCTGAATCTCCGCGGCCTTCTGCGCCCTGCCCCGCATTTCTTCCGAAGACGTCGCCACTTCCCCCGACCGCAGTTCCTTATACGGCACCGCCGGCACTTCAATTTGTATATCGATCCGGTCCAGCAGCGGCCCGCTGATTTTCCCCAGATACCGCTGGATAATCGCCGGCGTACACCGGCACTCCCGCGTCGGATCCCCGAAATATCCGCACGGACACGGATTCATCGCCGCCACCAGCATGAAATTTGCCGGAAAACAGAACGTCATGTTCGACCGTGAAATGGTAACCGTAGAATCCTCCAGCGGCTGCCGCAGAATCTCCAGCACATTGCGCGGAAACTCCGGAAACTCGTCGAGAAACAGCACGCCATTATGCGCCAGGCTCACTTCCCCCGGCCGCGGCGACCCCGATCCGCCCCCAATCAGCCCCGCATCGGAAATCGTATGGTGCGGAGCCCGAAATGGCCGCCTCCGCACCAGCCCTCCGCCCGCCTGCAGCGCGCCTGCAATGCTGTGAATCTTCGTCGTCTCAATCGACTCCTCAAACGTCAGCGACGGCAGAATCCCGGCAAACCGCTTCGCCAGCATCGTCTTGCCCGAGCCCGGCGGCCCGATCATCAGGATGTTGTGGCCTCCCGCCGCCGCCACCAGCAGCCCGCGCTTGGCGCTCGCCTGCCCGCGGACGTCCCGAAAATCGGGTGCGGATTCGTCCGGCCCCGCCGTCGACGCTCCATTGCCGGCCGTAGTCGGCATAAACTCCAAAGGCCGCGTCATCATCGCCACTACTTCCGCGAGATGCTTCACGCCATAAACGTTCACGCCCTCTACCACAGCCGCTTCCGCCACATTCTCCATGGGCAGAATCACGTTTTCGATCCCATGTTGCCGCGCGCAGACCGCAATCGAAAGCGCGCCGCGCACCGGCCGCACCGTCCCGTCGAGCGACAGTTCGCCGACCGAAAGATGCTTATCGAGGCCCGTAAACGTTCCCATCGCGCCCAGAATCGCCAGCGCCATCGGCAGGTCGAACCCGGTGCCTTCTTTGCGCACGTGCGCCGGCGCCAGATTGAGCGTCACGGCCTGGCTGGGGTACCCAAACCCGGAATTCATCATAGCCGATTTGATGCGCTCCCGGCTCTCCCGCACCGCCGCATCCGGCATCCCCACCAGCATGAAATCCCGCGCCATCCCGCTGCGGTACAAATCCACTTCCACGTCCACCGGATGAGCATCGATACCGTATATTGCGGCGCTTCTCGTTTTGAACAGGGGCATGTTGGTCAGACTTGTTGGTCAGCCTTTGTTGGTCAGATAACGTTGTGCCAAAACGGAGCACATTTCTCGGATTTATTTATCCGGGACACCTGGTATGTCGGCGCGCTATCCTCTCGGAAACTGCGGCGAGTCGTGCCCGTTTCGCACAACCCGGCGTCGCACCACTAAATCCCTCGAAATGCGCCGTCATTATATTGGCCCGGTCGCAACCCATGCGTACTGCCCGCCGCTCAGTTTTCCCGAAACATTTTCATCCATTATCGTTTGCCTGCGTATCTCTCTCCCCTTCCTATTTCGCTCATGACACTAGGAAAAGTACTAGTCGCAAGTATCAGTATGGAACCGGAACTGCGAAATAAAACCTCATCAATTCAATTATTGGATTATGATACGGAGAACCTTGACGAAGCCTGATGCGATATATACACTTATTAACCGAGGGAAATTACAAATAAAATGCGTCTGATATCTCATCTTTACGCCACCTTTATCGCTGCGATCCCGCCTTCCCGGGTTCCGTTTCCGACGGAGTTCGCCTGATGGCGAGCGAAGCGTCCCCTTCCGTTTCAGACCCCGAATCTCACGACTTTCTCATCGGCGGAGGCGAGATGGGAAAGGTCATCGCCGCCCGCGATTGGTCCGCCTCCGCCCTGGGCCCGATTGAGTCGTGGCCGCAAAGCCTTCGCACTACGGTGAGCCTCTGTCTCGCTTCGAACTCTCCCATGTCGCTCACGTGGGGGTCGAAGTGTACCCAGATCTACAACGATGCGTTCCGCCATATCTGCGGCAAAAAGCACCCGCACTCCCTTGGGCAGGATTTTCGTGAGTGCTGGGCCTCGGTATGGCATCTGATCGGGCCGGCTTTCGAATCTGCCCAAATGGGCCAGACATGCTATATCGAAAATCAACGGATGTTTCTCGACCGCAACGGCTACAAGGAAGAAGCATTTTTCACGTTTTCCTTCAGTCCCATCCGGCAAAAGGGCGTCGTGCAGGGCTTGTTCCATCCCTTCACGGAAACAACCAAAGGCTCTCTCAGCGATCGCCGCGCCGAAGCCCTGCGCGATCTGTCTTTCAGTATGCAGGGCTGCGACTCCGTCAAGGCCGTCTGCGACGCCGTCGTGGAAGTTCTCGGGTGGTGTAAAGCGGACGTTCCGTTCGCTCTGATCTATCTTTCGGACGACGAGGGCAAGACACTGCGCCTTGCCGGCAGCGCGGGCGTGGAACCGGATAAGCTCCCCGGGGCCAGCCTCATCCGGCTGGACGAACCATCGGCTCCGGGGAACACCGTGGGTAAAGGTTTTGCCGGAGCCATGGCCGCCAATGAGCCCCTCGTCATGGAGCGATTGTCCGGGTGCTTCGCCGCATGCTCCCGTGGCCCCTATCGAGAGCCGCCTTCGAAAGCCATCGTTCTGCCGATTTCGCGAACCGGACTCATCGTCGCCGGCATCAGTTCCAGACTGCCTCTCGATCTCGCCTATCGGAATTTCTATTACCTGATGGCATCCCAGGTAGCCATGGCCATCGCCCGGGCACTCGCGCACGAAGAGCAGGAGCGCTACTTCGAGGCGGTGAAACGCCAGATGTCTTTATTCGACAGCGCCCTGTCGAAAACGGAGCGTGGCCTTCAGCTCGTGCTGGAAACGGCACCGTGCCCCATGGTGATGATTGGCGCCGACGCTCGCATGGCGCTTGCCAATGCGCGGGCGGAACGGCTCTTCGGCTATGACCGCGGCGCGCTGCTCGGAGAACCGCTGGCGATGCTCGTGGCGGCTCGGTACCACGCAGAACTGGCCGCCTTCACGCGCCTGTCCGCGGAAACTTCCGGAACCGGGCCAGCCCCGCCCACCGGCGGCAACCGCGAGATGTTTGCCGTGTGCCGGGATGGCAGTGAAGTGGCCGTTGAAATAGAAATCAATCCGATCGTGGTCGCCGGCGGGCCATGCTGGCTCGCCTCCATCATCGACGTCACTGCCCGCGAGCGGGCGCGCCAGGCCAGGGAAGATCTGGTCGCCAGACTCGAAATCGCCCGCGCCGAAAAGACAGTCCTGCTGCAGGAAGTGCACCACAGGGTCAGAAATAATATGGCCGTGATCTCCGGGCTTCTCGGAGCCCAGGCCGCCGCGGTTGAGGAAGGCGGAGCGAAACTCTCGCTCACGCAAAGCCAGCAAAGAATACACTCCATGGCGCTGATACACGATCATCTGTACGATAGCGAGAACCTGGATCGCGTGAATTTCGGGCAGTATGCCGAGCGTCTCGCCCACGAACTGAGTTCGGCCTACGCCACGAATTCCGGCCCGATCAGTCTGAGGATCGAAGCGGAGGAGATCGACCTGCCTCTCGATTGCGCGGTGCCCTGCGGCCTGATCCTGAATGAACTGGTGACGAATGCCCTGAAACATGCTTTCCCCGGCCGCCGGGCGGGAGAAATCGGTATACACTTCGCCAGGCTGCAGGCCGGCGGCCTCCTGCTGTCCTGCTGGGACGATGGAATCGGTATTCCGGAAGGCATCGACTGGCAGAATCCTTCTTCGCTCGGTCTGCAAATCGTCAGAATCCTGACCAAGCAGATTGGCGGTAAGCTGTCGCTCGTACGCACTGGCGGAAAAACGGCCATCGAGATCCGGTTTCCCGGCGCCCCCCGAAGCGAATCCGCCATTCGCCATCGTACTCTCAGGGAAGCCTGATATCGGCTTCAGTCGCAACCGGCTCCAGTGGCCGGCGAGACACTTGTCCTCAGGGAAAATACTGCGGAGAAACCTGGTAAACTGCGGGCAGATCTGCCGGAGTATTGAAAGTCCGTCTATCAACGGAATCACCCTGGTTTCTATGGCCCCCCATCGGCGTCAGTGCCCAGTTCGTCCGGACCTGTCTCTTCTGGAAGCACAAATACGACGCCGACCCAATCCGTGATTTCCGTGTGAAGATCGGAATCGGCGCATAGCAGCCGAGGCACTCCACAAGAAAATGCCGGACCATTTCAGCCCGGCATTTTCTTTCAGCCCCGATTCGGTTCAAACCACTCCGTCGGCTAGTTCAGCTCAAACATATAGAGCCCCGTGCCCGCGCTCGCCAGCACATGCTGCTTGCCATCCAGCAGGAATGTCTCCGGCGGACTCGAAAGCGCGCCAATCTCCGAATGCCACAGCGGCCTGCCATCGGTGGCCTGAATCGCCTCGATGCCCCCGCCGTTGGAAAGAAAAATCACGCCGCCGGCCGTCGAAGTCAGCCCCACGCTGCCATTCGTCAGTTCGTGGCGCCACATTACTTTGCCGGTCTTGTAGTCGATCGCGTCCAGGTTCGTGCCAAACGACGCGCCAGCGCCGCCGCCCGATCCGCCCAGGCCCATCGAGCCGCGCGGATCCGGCTCCAGCAGATACTCGATGCGCAGCGAATTGGTCTCATGCACGTAGAACAGCCCGGTATCCGGCGAAAAAGTTGGCGGCGGGAAATTCAGCACGTCGCTGTTCACCAGAGATCCGGCAATGGTCGCGTCCTTGTTCGGATTGCGCTGCACCTCGCCGCGCGCATTCAGATGGAGCGGCGAATCCGGGCTGACGGCAGATGCGTAGTTGTTCACGAGACCCAGTTTGCTGGTCACCAGATGCTCGCCCGTCACGCGGTCGAGCACGTAGAAGTAGCCGTTGCGCGTCGCCATCATCACCAGCTTGCGCGTCTTGCCGCCAAACGGCAGATCGGCGATAATCGGCGTCTGCGTGGAATCCCAGTCATGCGTATCGTGCGGCGAGGTCGAGAAATACCACACGATCTTGCCGGTATCGATGTTAACGGCCAGCAGACACGAAGTGTAAAGGTTGTCCCCGTCGCCGCGTCCCTGCGTATAAGCGGGCGTCGGATTGCCGGTGCCAAACAGATATAGGTGCGTATCCGGATCGTAAGAGCCCGGAATCCACGACGTGCCGCCTCCGTGACGCGCGGCATCCAGACTGGGCCAGGTGTTCAGGCCGGGATCGCCCGCTTTCTGCGCCGTCGAATACAGTCTCCATTGCTCATCGCCAGTCTCCGGATCGAGCGCCTTGAGATACGCCGGTTCGTCCGTGTCGTTACCGGTGCCCACAATGATGTGGTTGCCGATCACCATCGGCACGTTCGAAGAAAAATACTGCTGCTCAAACGGCGCAATTTCCTTCTTCCAAACCTCTTTTCCGGTTCTTGCATCCAGACAAACAACCCAGTCGTCATGCAGTTCGAAATAGATGTAGTTGTGCCACATGCTCGGACCCCGTGTACCCGTGGTCGTTCCGCCGCGATACTTCCAGTAGTAATGCCACAACACCGTGCCATCGCGCGCGTCGATCGCATAAACATCGTTCTGCGAAGCGCCGTAGAGAATTCCATCCACGAAAAGAATGCCGCCTCCGAATCGCGTCGGCCCGCAGGTATTCACTTCGCCTGTTCCAAAGCCGCCGGTGACGATCGTTCCCGTCGCGCCCGCGCCTCCGCCACCACGCCCTGCGCGGCCACCACCGCCTCCGCGACCAACGCCAGCCGCCGCAGCGCCATCGGTGGCAGCTGCCTGGCCCGTTCCATTAGGTCCGCAGCCAGTCGTAATACCGGGATTCACCCATTGCAGGCTCAGGTTCTTCACCGTCTGCGTATTCACCTGCTTGAGCGCGCTGTACCGCTTGCCCGTCATATCGCCCGAATAGCTCGTCCACTGGTCCGATAACGGCTTGAGAATGTCCGCCGGATCCAGACCGCCGCTCTGTGCCACCAGCAGAATCGGCGTCGCCAGCAGGGTTGTGATGAAAAAGAGTTTGTTCATTTCAGTCTTCGTCCTCTATTTGATCGTCGCCAGATAGGCGGTGATGTCGTGCATGTTCTTGTTGTCCGGATCGTCCATCGCGAGCATCATCTTTTTGTGCGCTTCCTGCGGATCCTTCACTTCCACCTGCGGAATCCCGTTGTCGCGCGCGATCGATTTCCGCGTCCCGTCGGGCAGCACAATCACCACCAGGAAATCGTCCTTGCGCACCAGACGGCCTTCCAGCTTCTGGCCGTTCGCCAGCGTCACCGTCGCCTGCTGGCCTCCTCCGCCGCCGCGCCCGCCGCCGCCTCCACCGGATACCCAGGTATTCTGCAGCGTCTTCGGATCGTCGTACTTCGTCCCGATGCCTTTCAGGTCGCCGGTGACGGAATGGCAGCTTGCGCACAGCGTGCCGAATGCCACCTGACCCGCATTGGGGTTGCCCACCAGCACGTTATAGGTCAGTCCCACGGGATTCCGGCCGGGAGGGCTCCCCTGCGCGCCCATCGTGGCCTGAATACTGTGTATGTATCCGGAGATCGCCGAAACGTCCGTCGCCGGAAGATTAATCGCCGGGCTGTGCTTCGCAAGACTCGCCGATATCAGTTCGCCATCCTTATCGCTGAGCGTCTCGGTCGAGCGCATCAGATTCGGACCGTTCTTAGCCAGCACTCCGCGTATATCGGACGCGTGGCACGATGCGCAGTTGGCATCGTAGAGCGATTTCCCTCGCGCCAGCACGTCTTCCGACGGCAGCGTCCTTGTGTACTGCGGAAATCCGCTGGTGCGCTGACCGGCGGCCGCCACACCGCGTCCGCCCCCACGAGCGGCTCGCCCGCCGCTTGCGCCCGATGCGCCCCCGGCGCCCGCCCGGCCCTGTCCCTGCGCCATCAGCGGGACGATGAGTGAACCAACGCCCACTATTGCCGTTATGAATGCGTACCTCTTACCCATATACACTCCTTGGTTAGAATGACCAAGAGAGATTATATGGTATTCAGCATCCGGTCTGGGTATCGGAGCTCTCAGACGAACTCTCACCACGCCAGCATCGCGTCTTCGAAGAGCCCGGCCAGTTCGTCGCGCCCCGCCGGACGTGGCGAAAGTTTCGTTACGCGGTGTTGCGGCAGGGTCCCCTCCACCAGCGCGGGAATGTCGGCCGGCGTGTAACCGAGCGCACGCAATCCGTTGGGCATGTGAAGGTCCTGCATCATCCGCAAAATCCGCTCCGCGAGTATTTCACCGGCATCCTGTGGCCTGGCATTCGTAATGTCGGCGCCCAATGCCTCCGCCGCCAGCAGATGCCGCTCCGGAGCGGCGCACGCCGTGAACCGGAACACCGCCGGAGCGTTCAGGATGACCGAGACCCCATGCGGCACCAGTGCACGATCGGCCGCATAGCCCGGCGCCCGGTAATCGCGCACCAGCCCGGAAACCGGATACGACATGCCATGCGGCAGATGAACCCCTGCATTGCCGAAACCCACGCCCGCATAGGCCGCCGCCAGCATCATGTTGGCGCGCGCTTCGTCGTCCGCCGGGTCTGCCACCGCGCGCCGAAGATACTTCGCGGTCATGCGCAGTGCCTCCATGCTCCAGATATCGCTGATCGGATTCGAACCCTGATACGCCGGCCGCAGAATCGGCCGCTCCGGTCGCGCACGCTCCGAATAAGGCATTGCGGTAAACGACTCAATCGCATGGCAGAGCACATCGAGCCCCGAAGAAGCGGCTATCTCCGCAGGCAGTGTGCGCGTGTTCTCCGGATCCACGATCCCCAGCGTCGGCTTCAGCCGCCGGTGCGCAATGCCGGTCTTCGCGCGCAGCGGCTTGTAATCGAAAATCGCGACGCCCGTCGTTTCGCTGCCCGTACCGGCCGTAGTCGGAATCGCGATCAGAGGCTTCACCGGCCCCGGCGCCGGCTTGCCTTTCCCGATCGGAGGATTCACGTAATCGAGAAACTCCGCCGGCCAGCAGGCGTACAAATTGGCGGCCTTCGCGGTATCGATCACGGAACCGCCGCCCACCGCGACAATCGCATCGTAATCGATGGCGCTTGCAAATCGCGCGGCCTCCTGAATAGATTCGTCCGAAGGCTCTACCCGCACGCGATCAAACAGCGTAAACGCAATACGGTTGTCTTCGAGAGACTGGAGAACGGTCGCGACCGGCCCCAGCGCCCGCACCACGGGATCGGTGAATATCAGCGCATGCCGCACGCCCATATCCGCCAGGTCCGCGCCCACCTCGCGCGTAGCGCCGAAGCCGAAACGAATGCCGGAAGCGGCCATTTCAAAAGCGTATTCACGGTCGGCATCTCTCTTATCCGGCATAGGGTTCCCCTGGGCGCCCGGGCGCAGTCAGATTCTCACCGGCGCGCTTGAACCTCGCCCAAAGCCGATCTCGCCTTTCGGCCCGGCCGCAACCGCCTTCGGCTTCGGCTCGCTCAGTTCCGCTTCAATCCCCGTCAGCTTCAGCTTCGTGAGCGATGGCAACAAAACCGACACCACCAGCAGCCCCAGGCAAACCGGCACCAGCACAGTGATCATCACATCGCTCACCGGACCGCCGCGCAACCGCACGAACCAAAGGCCCGCCAGCTGGCCCAGCGCCACAACCCCCACCACCAGGCTCGATACCAGGCTCGCCCTTGACCGGATTGTCTCCTCCCGCATCATCGCCTGTATCCGCTTCGCGTTGACTTCCGCCTCCACACGCTCCGGATCCAGTTCGTAACAACGCCGGAAAGCGTTCCGCGATCCGTCGAGATCCTCCAGCTTGAAGCGCACGATGCCGTTGCAAAAATGCGGGTCGGCATGCGACGGCCTGAGACGGAGCGCACTGTTCACCTCTTTCAGCGCGTCGCCCAGCAAACCCGGATCGCTGGTGTCTTCGGCCAGCTGGACCAGCACCTGGCTCAGCGCCAGATGCAGCTTCCAGCGCCCGATCTCATCCACATTCCGCACCGCGTATCGAAGCAGAGTCTCCGCTTCCGTGGCCTTGTTGTTGTCCAGCATGGAAATCGCCAGCGCGCGAGAAAAATCCGCGCTGGCCGGATCCAGCATCGCGGCCTGCCGGAATTCCATCAGCGCCTTTTTCGGCTCCCCGGTGTGGTTGTAAAGGTTACCCTGTTCCAGGTGCAGCGCCGCTTCCTGCGGCTTCGCGGTCAGGCCCTGTGTGAGAATGACCTGCGCCTCCGTGAACCTGCCCATGTGGACGTAAAGCGCGCCCAGGTCCGCATATTGCCCATGAGCCGCATCCACTGCGATATTGCGCCGCAGATACGTCTCCGCCTCATGAGTCCGGCCCTGGCGAAACGCTACGACACCCAGGCATCCCAGCGCTTCCGGAAGATCCGTCTCCAGATCGAGCGCCGCCTGGCATTGCGTGTAAGCCTCCGCCAGAGATTCCTTTCCGCCTTCGCTCGCCAGTGCCCAGGCAAGATTGACAAGACACCGCGGATCGGCTGGCGTCAGCGCGGTAACCTTGCGAAATACTTTCACAGCCTCTTCGAATTCCTCACACGCGAAATTCACCCACGCCAGTTCGCTCTGAATTCCCGCGCTCGCCGGAAACACCTTCATCGCGTACTGAGCTTCCCGCTTCGCATCGGCAAAGCGGCCCCGCAGCCGAAAAGTCGCGATCAGTCCCTGGTAAGCCTCTTCGTTTCGCGGGTCGGCTCGGACTATTTCACCAAACGTGTCGCCCGCGTCCTCAAAATGATTCCGATAAAACTGCACCCAGGCGAGCTGAATCAGAAGCGCGAGGCTCTGCGGAAATACCCTCAGCGCGCCGCGCGCAACCTGCCCCGCCTCATCGAAACGTTCGAGAGAACGGAGCAAAGATACTTTCCATGCCAGTAGCGCATCGGTCGCGGGCGAGTGTTCCAGAGCCTTGTCGAGCGCGGTCACGGCCGCGTCGAAGCGCCGCTGGTCCACGTCGAGCCAGACCTGTTCGCAAAGAATACCCAGGTGGCTTGGCCGCTTCTGCAGTGCCGCCTGAAGTTGTACGGCCGCGTCGTCGAACTTCCGCAGTTTCCGCAGACTGGCCACTTTGCCCTGCAGCGCGCCCGCGTTCGCGTCGTCGATTTTCAGCAGTTCATCGAACTCCGCGATCGCTGGCTGCCAGGAACCCGCCTCGAACAGCGCCCAGCCCTTCTTTTCGATTGCGGCTGCGTGTTCGTGCGTGTGTGCGGCGTCATGCTTTCCCGACATAGCTCCAAATGTACAACAAATTTCAGTTCCCGGACGGTTTCTCCGCGTGATCGATCGCGATGGCCTCCACCGGCAGCTTTTTCGTCTCCAGTTTCAGGCCTAGTTGCTCCTGCAGCGCGGTGAAAATGGAAGGTCCAGTCTGCTCGCCGGGCGGCGGTTCCTGCGGACCGCTGCCCTTGCGCAGCGCAACCTCGCTCACCGGGTCGGGCGTCCATTCCATGGCAAAATCGAAGCTCCCCGCAATGCCGGTCGCGTCCTCCACCGGCTTCCCCAGCACATCCGCCAGGATGCCCGCCATATCCGCCATGGTTGCGCTGGTGCCATGCAGAGTCCTCTGCCCTGAGGTGGGGCTGCGGCTCAGCAACATGCCATGCTGCGCAGATTCGGGGGCCTGCAGCTTCGCACCGTTCCTGCCCGCCATCAGCGCATAGCCCGCCACCTCTTTCGATTCCCGATGGATCGTCAGCGCAAAGCGCTCCGCCAGCATCGTCTGCAACATGACGGCCCGCCGCGCGTCCGTCGTAGCCGCCGGGAAGGTGGCCACAACCTCGTAATGATCGTTGTCCATCCAGCCCGAATCCCCGGAAAGCTGGTAAGCGTGCAATCCATATGCGAAGCTCACCAGTTCGCTGAGGCTCACGTTCCTGCCATTCAGCCGCCCGGGAGACATGTTGAACCCTCCGCCGCGCGCATCGGGCGAACTCGGCTTAATCGATACCGCATCGAACTGCCCCGGCGCCGCGACGGCCATCAGGCTCAGCAGGGCACTCAACAACAACGCTCGCTTCATACACATGTGACTGCATTCCGTTACCGCCGTTAGCCGGAAAAAGGGTATCATCTTCTAATAAATGACCCATCGCACCCTTCGGAAGTCGGCCCTTGCCATCACCGCCGCTGCCGCCGTGATTGGCCTTTCCTTCTATAGTCAGGTTCAGGCGCAGAACCGCATGGCGTTCTCGCCGCTGTCGCCGAACGGCCATGTCACCCTGGGTCTCGCGCTGCGCAAACTCAGCGTTTCCGGCACCTTCATGCAGGCCCCCGCGCATCCCGACGACGAAACCAACGCGCTGTTTGCGCTATTCGGCTACGGCATGGGATTGCGCGTGATCGACCTCCAAAACAACCGCGGCGATGGCGGCCAAAACGAAATTGGCCCCGAACTCTTCCGCGATATCGCCGTGCTGCGCACCTCGGAACTGCTCTCCGCGCACCGCATCGACGGAGCCGAGCAATTCTTCACGCGCGCCATCGACTACGGCTATTCCTTCGACCCCGATGAGGTGATCGGCAAGTGGGGCCGCAAGGAAATTGTCGGCGATTACGTTCGCCTCATCCGAACCCTGCGGCCCGACGTTACCGTCACTATGAACATACAGGGCAGCGGCGGCGATCGCGCCCATGAAGCCACCACCGTTCTGTTTCGCGAGGCGTTCCAGGCCGCGGGCGATCCCTCCATGTATCCCGAGCAGATTCGCGAAGAAGGGCTGCATGCATGGCAGCCGAAGAAGCTCTATTTCCCCGGCGGCCGCGGCGCCATTGCCGCAGGCGGCGGACCTGGCGGACCCGGCGGCAGAGGAGCAGCGGGCGCATCTGGCGCAGCAGTGGCTGGTGCGGGACGAGGCCGTGGTGGTCGCGGCGCCGCTGGCGCATCGGGCCCGGCCGGACCTCCGCTCACACCGGTCGCATCCCAGACTTACGACGCACTTCTGGGCCGCACCTACGCCGATATCGGCAACGACGCACGCAGCTACCACAAATGCCAGGGCACCTCCGGCCTGCCTCCTCTGCCCGGCGCGGCTGGTCGCGGCGGAGGCGGTGGAGGCGGCTATCAATTAATGGACAGCAGCATTCCGGGCCAGCTGCAAAAAGCCCAGGCGCAGCCGGGCGAAACATCGATGTTCGATGGCATCGATACCAGCCTAACCTCGCTCGCGAACTACGCCGGCCCCAATCCGCCAGCCGCGCTGACATCCGCGCTGGCATCTATTCTCAGTGACGCGAAACAGGCGCAAAGGGCCTTCGCCGATGGCAGTGACGCCGCCACCGCAGCCCCTGTGGAAGCCGGCCTCGCGGCTCTCCGTGCTCTTCGCGCGCGGCTTCCTTCACTGGGCCTCAGCGACTCCGCGAAATACGAACTCGACTTCCGTCTCAACACCAAAGAGCGCGATTTTGAGGACGCCGTGCTCGCTGCGCACGACGTCACGTTCGACGCGGTGGCAGACGATGGCCTCGTCATCGCCGGACAGCCGGTTCGCCTCTCGCTGCTCGCGCTGAATCACGGCGCATCCGACGCCAATGTTTCCGCCGTCACCATCTCGGGCTTCGATTCTCCCGTCGCCTGCGCCCCGGGCGCCGCGAGACCCAATGCCGTTTATACCTGCACTTCCGACGCTCACATTCCGGCCGATGCCAAAGCGACTACGCCGTATTTCCACGATAATTACTGGAAGCATCCGGAAAACCAGGCTATCCAGATCTTCGATCCGTCGGTGGAATTCGGAGTTCCCTTCGCACCTTCTCCTTTCCGCGCCACCTTCCATCTGAAGTTCGGCAACCAGGAAGTCACGAAGGAACTGCCCGTCGAATACCGCTACGTGAAGGACATCTACTTCGGCGACAAGCGGATGGAACTGAATGTCGTACCAGCCTTCTCCGTCCGCGTCGATCCCGGCCTGGCCGTAATTCCCGCTCCCACCGCCACGCTGAAACCCGCCGCGCGTGAGCTACACGTCACCGTCACCAACGGCACCAAAGGCGCCGCGCAGGCAACCGTTTCGCTTGACCTGCCCGCAGGCTGGAAAGCCACACCGGCCAGCGTACCCATCAGCTTCGAGCACGAAGACGAAGCACTCTCGGCGCGGTTTCAGGTCACGCCTCCGCCGATGGTCAAAGTCGGCCAGTATTCGCTGAGCGCCATAGTGACTTCATCGGTCACCGGCGACCAGAAATTCTCGACCGGCTACAAGGAAATCGAATACCCGCATGTACAGCGCCGCCAGGTAGTCGAACAGGCCGAGACCTCGCTCAAGGTGGTCGACGTCAAGGTCACACCTGGCATCAGGGTCGGCTACATCATCGGCGTCGGCGACCAGGTGCCCCCCGCGCTCGAACAACTGGGCGCTAAAGTCTCATACATCGATCAGGACGAACTGGCGTTCGGCGATCTTTCGAAGCACGACGTCATCATCACCGGCGTTCGCGCCTACGAGCGGCGCGCCGATCTGCGCGCTTACAACCGGCGACTGCTCGAATACGTGCAGCGCGGCGGCACCGTCATCGTGCAATACAACAAGATGGAATTCAACCAGGCGGAATACGGTCCGTATCCGGCTAAGGTCAGTTCCAATCGCATCACGGATGAGAACGCGCCGGTGAAGCTTCTGGTGCCCACCGATCAGGTCTTCAACTTCCCCAACAAGCTCGGGCCCGTCACCTGGGCCAACTGGACGCAGGAGCGCGGGCTTTACTTCCTCGGCGATAAAGATCCGAAGTACATCGATCTGGTCGCCATGACGGACCCGTTCAAAGACAATCCTGGCGAAAAACTCGGTTCGCTGGTGGAAGCGAAATACGGCAAGGGCCGCTGGTTCTATCTGGGCCTTGGCTTATGGCGTCAGTTGCCGGCCGGCACCGACGGCGCGTACCAGATCCTGGCCAATCTGATCAGCCCGGCGAGGATCACGAAATAATCTAAGCCGACCGCGGCAGCGCGCAGACCCTGTGCGCTTCAAGCAGGTCCGTCAGCACGCGCTCCATCTGGCCGTCGTCGTAGATGAAGTAATGCCCGCGGCCGTGCAGTTCATGAATCCCGCTCGACGGCAGTCTCCTATGCAGGTCGCGCGCGACTTCGACCGGCACCACCCTATCGTCCGTTCCATGCACGATCAGCACGGTGCAGGCGGAAAGGTGACGCAGGTCGATCAGCGGATCGGAGTAGAGCGCCTGCACGTCTTTGAGGAGGCAGCCCGCGCCCTGCGCCTGGCCTTCGCGGCGGTTCTCGCGGAACAATTCGTCCACTTTCGGCTTCGAGAGGATGCGCTGGTCGTCGGGCGACAGAGCCTTCTTCACGTCGCTGAAGTACTTCTCCCAGTCGCTATAAATCAGATCGCGGTTCTTCTTTTCGATCCTCAGAAAGACCGCCGAGCGGAAGGTTGCCAGCTTCGCCGAAAGCAGGATGTACCAGGCCTCCTGCGAATACCTGCGCCAGCCCGAAATCAGGTGGGGCAGGCCCATGCCGCTCACCAGCGATATCGCCTGCAGGCCTGGCAAACGGCCGCACGCCAGCGCATACGTAGCTCCGGCGGAGAAGCCGAGGATCGAGTAGCACGGCTCCTTCCCGAGCAGCCATTCGGCTAACTGGCGGACGTCGCTGGCCCAGCCGGCGATGGTGCGGGCGTGCGCCGGAGTGGAGAGGCCGATGCCTGGCCGGTCGGGTGAAATCAGGCGGACATTGAGCTTCGCCAGGATGTCATCGAGGCCCGGAACACGCTCCAGGCGCGAGCCCTGGAAGCCGTGGAAATAGAGAACCGGCGTTCCGTTGCGGGGACCGCGATCCATATAGGCCAGGGTGCGTCCGTCATGCAGGGTCATCTTGCCGAAACCAGGCGCCGATTCGCCGGGCGCAGGCTGCAGGCCCGGTATCTGCTGCATCAGGCCAGCGACGGCGCCGCGCACAAGATCGAGATCCGCGTGCACATCGCCGGTGGGCGTGATGGGCTTGCCGATGCGCACGTGAAATCCGAACGGCGGCTCGGCTGGAACGGCCTCCAGCGCGGCGAAGATGACGGTCTCCGGGGTCCAATCGAGCCGCAGACCGCCCACCGCGACGGGAACGATGGGACAGCCGCTCTTTTCGCCGGCGACTACGGCTCCGGTGCTCCAGTTCTTCAGCTGGAGAGACGGATCCGCGATGGCTCGGCCCGCCGGGAAAATCAGAACGGCGTGCTTCGAACTCTCGCGGAGATACTCGGATATCGTGTCCGATAAACCCAGCTTGCGGCGCACGGGGCTCGCGGTTTCATCCGGCACCAGAAGCGCGATGCCGTAGTGATGCAGCACCCAGCGCTCGGCGCGAACTACCCAGTTGCGGTTGTCCGCGGTCATCAGGATGCGCGGCACGCGGCGCGCGCGGGTGGCAATGAGATGGCCCAGAATGAACCCATCCACGCCCGACTTGTAGGCGTGGTTGGCGGCGATGATATACGAGCCTTCCGGCAGGTTTTCGAGGCCTTCCACGTCGAGCCACTGCAGTACATACTTCGCGAACAGAACCTGCATCAGGCGGATGGGCCAGCCCTGGGCGCGTATATCTTCGGGCGCGTTGCGAAGCTCTTTGCGCAGCAGCAGGTGGAGCGGAATCGCCGTGGCGGCAAAGCCGAGAGCTGCGAGCGCGGCGGACCGGAAGACTGTCCGCGCGAGTGACTTGCCTGGTTCACAGCTGCCGGGTTCACATCTGCTTTCGAGTTTCAAACCGTTCATTAGTATGGCAGGATGCGTTGCGGGACTATGGAAGTCATGATGCGGCATACGAGACAAGTCCCGCTGCGAATCGGGCATCGCGGGGCGGCGGGGCACGCGCCTGAGAATACTCTGCTGTCGATTGAAACGGCGCTGGCACTGGGCGCCGAGGTAATCGAGATCGACGTTCACCGCTCCCTCGACGGCCAGCTGATCGTGATGCACGACGAGCGGGTGGATAGAACGACCAACGGGTCCGGCTATATTCGCGACTTGACGCTGGCGCAACTCCAGAAGCTGGAGATGGCGGCGCGGCAACGAGTGCCGACGCTGCCGGAAGTCCTCCAGGCGGTCAGGGGCCGAGCCGCCCTGATGGTTGAGATTAAGGTTCGTCGTATTGTGCCGGAAGTCATGCGCGCTACGGCGGAGGTTCCGGAAGTCTCCGTGTTCTATGCTTCGTTCCTGCATTCAGAACTGCTGCGCGTGCGGGAACTGGGGCCGGCTGCTCAGACGATTGCGCTGATCGAGGCGGTTCCGGTGTCATTCACTGCGTTCGCGCTTGAAGCGCGGGCTACACATGCGGGTCTTGCGTTCGAATCTCTGGAACCGGCGTTTGTGGACGGATTACAAGAGGCCGGTTTATACGTCTTCACTTATACGGTGGACGCGGCGCGCGACATCGCACGGGCCAGGTCTCTGGGGGTTGACGGGCTGATTTCCAATTTTCCGGACCGGCTGATGCCGGATTAGCCCTTCTTTTCCTCGGGCCTCACGGGCGGAGCGGGCCGGGAGGGTGGCTCGGCGGCGGGCCTGGGTGCGGGCTGCGCGGGTCGGGCTTGTGGCGCCGGTGCGGGCCGTGGCGCTGGTCGGGCTTCTGGCGCGGGACGTTGTGGGGCAGCGGGGCGTGCTGCGGGTTCGGGTCGTGGTGCGGCCTGACGCTCTGGAGCGGGGCGGGCTTCTGGCGCTGGACGTTGCGGGGCCGCGGGGCGTGCTGCGGGTTCGGGTCGTGGTGCGGCTTGGCGTTCTGGAGCGGGGCGGGCTTGTGGCGCTGGACGTTGCGGGGCCGCGGGGCGGGCTTCGGGTCTGGGCGCCGCTTCAGGTCTGGGTGCTACGGCCTGGGGGCGGGCTTCGGGTGCGGGCCTGTTTTCCTGGCTTGGGCGCTGTGCGACAGCGGGCTGGGCTGCGGGACGCGCGGCAAGGCGCGTCGCGGCGGCTGGAGGCCTGGCTGCGGGAGCCTTGTAGCTTGCCGGAAGCGGTGCGGTGGCGGCGAGAGCGGCCGGCGCATGTCCGGCGGAAGCAAACTGTTCACGGTTCGTGGAGGCCTGGCGGGAATGCTGCACCTGCGCCGCTACGGGAGGCGTACGGGGATCGCGCACGACGGCCAGTTCCTGGGCGCTGGGGCGCGCGCTGATGCCGCCGTGTCCACCGTTGTAGCTCACGCGATTATTGGCGCCGCGCGGCACCGAATAGTTGTAAACGTTGTGCACTACCGTGGTATTGATGTTCGTCACATCGCGGTTATAGGTGAGCGCGCCGTGATTCCAGTACGCGCCATAATAACCCCGGCCCGTGTAACCGAAACCGTAGTCGATGCCACCGTAGAAACCAATGTGCGGACCCCAGTAACCGGAGTGCCAGAGATAGTTATTGCCCTCGTAATCCCAGTAAGGAGGAGTCCAGAGGGCATCGACCCACGGTGCCAGAACCCAGGCTCCGGGAACCCAGTAATAGCCGCTATCGGGAGCGTAGCCCCAGTAGCCTGGCGTCCAGTAATAGCCGTCGCCGGGACAGGGAGGCTGGCTGTATTCCGGGAGCGGCGGCGGGGGTTGCGTGGCCTCGATGGGCTGCTGGTTGGAGGCAGTGTCGTAGGCGTAGTCGGCGGGATAATCCTGTGTGTCCGTGGGTAGATCGGCAGAACCGCTGCTGTAATCGGGTGGGTAGTTCTGGGCCATCTGCTGAGGAGCGGCCGGCATTGGTGTGGCTGAGACTGGTGTGGCCGACACGGGCGCGAGATTGCCGGCTGCCGGATCGGAATCGGCGGCGACGGTACTGTCTGGCGCCTGAGCTTGTGTGGGGTCGGCGGCCTTATTGCAGCCAGAAAGACCGGCCAGTATAACGGCGACGACAACCGTGCCGAATTTCAGTTCTGTAAATTTGCTCATGGCTGTACGTCGCATCTGTATGGTGGGGAGCACGTGGACGGCCATTCTTGTGTGAAATTTCAGGCCGCGTTGAGCACCGCAGGGGCGTTTTTGCCGCAGCAGCGTTTATATTTTTGGCCGGAGTTGCAGGGGCACGGGGCGTTGCGCGCAGTTTGGGTCTCGGTTTGGGTCTGTCTTGTAATCGCGGCTACCTGACCTTGCCCGCAGAATCCGTATCTCTTAGCAGTTTATAAACCCGTAGTCGTCGTCGTGGCTGTGGGAAAGTTGGAAAGCGCTTTTTGCTTTTCAACTTTTCCACAGCCGTGCCGCTTTGTCGCA
>Ga0302140_10000785_pt1 | contig 41696 bp, 28 predicted proteins | sample I_Bog_E1_1_FD_202095 | JGI IMG/M metagenome (GOLD analysis project Ga0302140, IMG submission 202095) | Peat permafrost microbial communities from Stordalen Mire near Abisko, Sweden - I_Bog_E1_1 | ecosystem: Environmental > Terrestrial > Soil > Wetlands > Peat | place: Sweden: Abisko, Stordalen...
ATTCTATTGGCGCCCTCACCTGGAAAACCCCGCCAAACGCGGCCGTCGGACAGGTTATTAAAGGAATGGAGAGCAACCATTTTGATTTCATGGGGAGGTCAGTCACCCTGGGGGCTTTTTTCGAAGGCTATGGCCTGATGATGATTATGGTACATCTTTCCATCAGCCTCATTTTATGGTTTATTTCCGGCGAAAGCAAAAGCCCTTTAACTGTCAAACTGCTAAATGTATTAGCGGTTTTTTTGCTTGCAATGGGCATTGTTGAATTTCTTTACTTTTTTCCGCTGCCGGCGGTATTGTCCTCATTAGCGGGTATTTGCACACTTGGTGCCAGGCTCCGGATAAAAAGTATTTAGCTATTCATAGTTACAGGCTTCAGAAAATAAACCTTTTCGCCAGACTGCGGAAAGATTTACAATGGGCCTTACGGCGCCATCCAAACATTGTCGTCCTTATTTACATCTGCATCGTAGCTGTTGCCCAGGGTTATTTTATCAACCTTTTTTTCGGCAGTAAAGTTTAAAGTGACCGTTTTATTCCCTCCCTGCCAGCAGGCGATGGTTTTATGAATGGATTTTGTACTCCCATCGCCATAGTACACCGTCAGATCGACCGGAACGGGCTTGGTACCTATACTTTTAATTACAACTGTATATTGTTTATCCGAGTGGGTAACCTTATCAATGGCCTGGTCGGGAACGCCGGAGTCAAAAAACCATCTTTTCCAAAACCAATTCAGGTTCATGCCCGAGCCGGTGTTAATGCAATTAAAAAAGTCGTAAGGCATGGGATGTTTGCCATGCCATTGCGTAATGTAATAATGCAGGGCTTTGGTAAAAACTGCATCGCCCAGCATGTCCTTAATATATAGGTATCCGAGCCCCGGTTTCGGGTACGAATTGGTTTCGTAAGCCCGGCCGAAAAGCAGCGTGCTAGGGGTCATTATAGGCGGGTCATTTTCGCTTCCGGCGTTCCTTTCATATCCTTCAATGGCAAAGGTGTCGGTAACCTTTGGGTCGATATAACTGCTGATCACCCACTCACCAATCGTTGCCCAGCCTTCGTCCATCCAGGCATATTTGGTCTCGTTTGTGCCCATATAAAACGGAAACATGGTATGGAATATCTCATGGTCGGTGAGCTCGATGCCGTCCTCGGCTTTTTCTTCCGGGTTATCATTCACCATCATCGGGTATTCCATCTGGTCCAACCCATCAAACACTGTTTCGTGCGGGTAGGGGTAGGGCCATTTGGGGAAAGTATAGCTCATGGTCTCCACTGTCTTACGGGCATAGCCAATCACATTAAAATAATCTTTATGGTTGGCATTAAAAACAGCATCCACCCTGGTGCGCCTGCCTGTTTTCGGGTCGACGATCAGGCTGCTCGCTTGCCACAAATAGTGGTTGGCTGTCGCCATTGCCACGTCCGTAACGCTGTCTGCTTCAAATTTCCAGGTATTGGCGGTTTTATCCAGGGTGATGTTGCCCGCTTTAAGGTCGGCGTCAGTTATCACATTGGTAACATCGTCATTTTTCGCCGCGTCAACTATCCGTTGCGCAATAGCTGCGTTGTAAACCTCGCCGGCATTTTTCAGGTTGCCCGTTGCCCACACCTCGTAATTGCCCGGAACGGTAACCTCCAGGTTGAAATGGCAAAAATCATTGTAAAACTCCTGTGTGCCGGTATAATGATTTTGGTTCCATCCGTCGATATCATCATAAACGGCAATCCGCGGAAAGAAGTAGGCGATAAAAAACGCCCCGCTGTCAACCTGGCCGGTGCGGATATGCGATGTTTTATTTAAGATATAGGAATAAGTGATATCAAAATGCGTGGTTTGTTTCGGGACAATTGAGCCAGGAAGTTTCACGGTCATATTCGTCCCATCGATCACCCATTGCGTTTTGTTTTGCGGCTGTTTGTTTATGCTTAATTGTTTTATATCCACCCCATCACTCACATCTTCCGGCAAAACAGGCATATCTCGAATGGAGCCCTTTTTGTACATATTCGGGTAAAGCTTAAAATCGACTTCGTTCAGGGTATCCGGGCTATTATTAAAATAATCAATGGCTACCGTTCCGCTTAGCAAGCGCGTGTTGGGGTCGAAGCTTATTTTAATGGTATAATCGGCACGGTTTTGCCAGTAATTTTTGCCCGGTCCGCCGGTTGCGGTCCGTGTACCTTTTAGATAGGGTGTTTGCAGGTTTGTGGGTAACGGTAAGGTTGTTTGGGCATACCCGGCAGCAGCGGCCAAAAAGCAAAACGTGAACAGGGTTTTGAAAAGGGATTTCATAGGTAATAATTTATCGCTGGCAAATATATCTAAGATATGTGCGAAATAAAAAATCGGGAAAGTCCTGAAAGTCCGAAAAGTCCGGAAGTCCGAAAGAAAAAGATATCGGTGAAATCAAAAAATAATCGGTGAAACTGAGCGAAGCGAACTCATGAAGGCATTGAAAAGATAAACAATACCTGAATAATCCCCCAAAATAAATCCGAAATCGAAAATCCGAAATCCGAAATCAAAAAACTACCATCCCCCTTTAAAGCCTTCTTTCAATGCAGCTTCATAGTTTTCAAGGTCGAATGAGTAAAGAAAAGGCGCTTTATGTGCGCCGCCCTTTCGCGGTTGGTCCGAGCGCTTTAGAATACCAAATGCAAGCATGCGCCGCTGAAAATTTCTCCGGTCGAGCTTTTTGTCCAAAATCGTTTCATAAAGCTTTTGCAATTCCGGCATGGTAAATTCCTTCGGCATCAGGTTATAACCTATGGGCTGATAGTTCAGTTGTAGTCGCAAGGTATCTAAAGCTGTTTTCAGGATAAGTGCATGGTCGAGTTTAAATGGCGGCAGGTCATCCAGGCCCCGCCAGGTTGCTATCGCCGAAAGTTGATCAGGCGTAGGGTTGGTTTCTACAAAATCTACCAGCGCGTAATAGCCTATCGTCAAAAAACGGTTCGCAAACCAGTTTTCTTTTGCCGGCAGCATATCCTTGTACATGTCGAAATGCTCCTTTGAACGTTCCGGATCGCCAAAAACATGAAATTGCTGCAAAAATATCTTGTCGAGATTGGTACGTTCCTTCAATATCCGGCTCGCCGCCATTTCAATGGGCTCCTGCTTAAGCACAAAACCGCCCGGCAGGTACCAGGCATCTTCATTTTTAACCTTTAGCACCAGCACTTTCATCTCGCCTTCATGAAATCCAAAAACCACACAATCGATCGAGATATGGGGCAGATAATTTTCGCGGGCAGTCGTGCAGTAGTCTTTAAGTTCCTTTTTGGTTAACATTTTGGCTATTGTACAAAAATACTTTGATTATTTAAATTTTAAATCATACAATTGTGTCAATAATACACTTTGATTTTTTAGTCAAGCCAATTATAATCAATATTATTTAATACTGCATGCCACAAATTGTGCCGTGATTTACTGCGGGCAACTACTGGTATTGATCACCCCTTAATAACAAAAAAAATGAAACGCTACGCTTTATACACTGCTTTCCTGATGGTGCTGGTGTTGGTTTTGCCTTTTTGCCGGGTATTCGGCCAAACGAAGGCCAATAGCAAGATGGACGTTTTCGTCGATAACCTGATGGGCAAAATGACCCTGGACGAAAAAATAGGGCAGCTTAACCTTGCAACGGTCGGCCGGGCTACAACCGGTTCTGTTGTGAATAGTGGGGTGGAAGAGAAGATCAGGAAAGGAGATATTGGAGGTTTGTTCGGAATTTACGGAGCGGATGATGTTAAAAAAATACAGGACATCGCTGTTAAAGAAACGCGATTGCATATTCCTTTGATATTCGGACTGGATGTGATCCATGGTCACGAAACTATTTTCCCGATACCGCTGGGTATTTCGGCAACCTGGGATATGGGGTTAATCGAGCAGTCCAGTCATATCGCGGCAAAGGAAGCCACCGCTGAAGGCCTGAATTGGGTTTTTTCGCCGATGGTGGATATTGCACGCGACCCAAGATGGGGAAGGATTTCTGAAGGCGCCGGCGAAGATCCCTGGCTGGGTTCACAAATTGCAAAGGCCATGGTGCGCGGTTACCAGGGCAGCAGCCTGCAAAACCCGGATGCGGTAATGGCCTGCGTAAAACACTTTGCACTATATGGCGGCGCTGAAGCCGGCCGTGAGTACAACACTGTTGATATGAGCCTGATAAAAATGTACCAGGATTATTTGCCGCCCTACAAAGCGGCGGTCGATGCCGGTGCAGGCAGCTTCATGAGTTCATTCAACACGATTAATGGTATTCCCGCAACTGCCAATCAATGGCTGCTAACCGATTTGCTCAGGAAGCAGTGGGGCTTTAAGGGCTTTGTCGTTTCGGATTATACCGCTGTGAACGAATTAACCAATCACGGCCTTGGCGACCTGCAAACCGTTTCGGCGTTAGCGCTTAAAGCAGGCCTTGATATGGATATGGTTGGCGAGGGTTTTTTAACCACTTTAAAGAAATCGCTGAAAGAAGGCAAAGTTACCCAACAGGATATCGACCTTGCCTGCCGCCGCGTGCTGGAGGCGAAATATAAACTGGGATTGTTTAATAATCCGGATAAATCGATTGATCCGGCCCGGGAGAAAACCGATGTGTTGACAAGTGAGAACCGGGCATTTTCCCGTAAAATTGCCGAACACTCTTTTGTGCTGTTAAAAAACAGCCACCAAACATTGCCCCTCAAAAAATCCGGAACGATTGCACTGATCGGCCCGCTTGCCGACAATCACTCCGAAATGCTGGGTACCTGGGTGGTTGCCGGCGATCCGAGGAAATCAATAAGCGTTAGGGAAGGAATAAAAAATGTGGTCGGTAATGACGTGAATGTATTATATGCAAGGGGTTCAAATTTTACCGACGACTCTCTTTTAAATGCGCGGGCATGGTTTTTTGGCATGAAACAGGAAAGAGATTCCCGGCCGGCAAAAGAAATGATAGACGAAGCCGTTGAAACGGCAAAAAAGGCGGACGTGGTGGTGGCGGTAGTGGGAGAGTCGGCTAATATGACCGGTGAATCATCGAGCAGGTCGGATATCAGTATACCCGAAACCCAGCGCGATTTGCTCAAAGCGCTCGTTCAAACCGGTAAACCCTTGGTTATTGTGCTTTTTAATGGTCGCCCGCTTACCTTGGTTTGGGAAAATGACCATGCCGACGCAATTTTGGATGCCTGGGCGCCCGGTAGCGAAGCCGGCAATGCCATAGCCGACGTACTTTTTGGCAATTACAATCCAGGGGGTAAAATTACCGCAACTTTTCCGCGCAGCGTAGGGCAGATACCTATATATTATAACCACAAAAATACCGGCCGGCCTTTTAACGGGCATGAGGCCGCCAAATTCAAATCCGACTACATTGATATTTCAAATGACCCGCTGTACCCGTTTGGCTATGGCTTGAGCTATACTTCGTTTAAATATAGCGATGTTAAGCTTGACAAGACTAACCTTAAGGGCAACGAAACCCTCAAAGCGACTGTTACTGTAACCAATACCGGTAACTATACCGGCGAAGAAGTTGTTCAAATGTACATCAGCGACCCAGTGGCCAGTATAAGCCGCTCAGTAGAGGAACTGAAAAATTTCCAAAAGATTGAACTTAAGCCGGGCGAAAGCCGGGACGTAACCTTTAATATTACTACCAGCGACCTGAAGTTTTATAACGATAAGTTAATATACGATTGGGAGCCCGGCGAGTTTGTTGTCAGAATAGGTACCAACTCTTCCGATACACATTCGGCTTCGGTGCAATGGCTGAAATAAAAAAACGTATGCTTTCGAATAAGCAGCGTATCCAAAGCAGGCAAAATAATATTTGGTTCCGATTTTCGATTTGACAACGGCAAAGAGACCGGCGGTGATTTCTAAATCACCGGCAGCATATCGAAGAAAAACCATTTGAGCATCGCCAAATTTTATTTTGTGATTTCTTAACCAATTAGCCGCTCATCAACTATCATTCTTGACACTGCTGTTTTAAAAAATTTGTGTCGACTTTAAATAATTGTGCAAATAAAGTTTTCGCAAAGTTAAGTGTCCCGTAATAATAATTGTAATAATGACATTTTTACCAAATCATAATGAATTTTTAACAATACAGTTTTACGGTCGTTTTGATTTGGTTAAGGTACATCACGATAAAAAAAGGAGGGCACAAATGTCATTTTTATCGCAAATTGAGGCTTAAACACATGTTTTCTTAAAAATTTAGCTACTATAACAACAATATTACATTGCCATTTTTTCTTAAATTTGGGCTCCTTATTATTAATTTAATAACATTTATAACAAAAAACCATATAAACTTTAATTATAGTGATGTTAAAATATTTAATTTGTAATTCTTAAAAAATTACTTGTGTATGCAGTACACACTATTTACATTAGTATCAGTGCCAATGCGATATTTGGCATCGACTAACAATTATTAAGAACCTAGTATTTTTATATCATTTATTGAATTTTTCAGACAATCCGGTTTCATTATACGGTCTGAAAAATGCGGTAGCCAAAGTGTTAAAACCTATTTAAAAAAAATTCATGGCAGGACTGTTACGTATCTCACTTTCTTCCCGTAATGCCTTTAATGACACAGTAAACTGGCGTCAGCATGAGTTTTTTTGGTTTAAGCATATTTTTAGCTCTCGTTTAAAACTAAGTGAATGTTTAATTTAAATCGTAATTAATAAGCTTAAAATCAAATAAATTAATCAACTAAATCTCAAATCTCATGTTTAAAAGTTTACTCCTAAAAGGAAGAACACTGAGCCTGCTGCTATGCTGCCTGGTTTCTTCATTGGTAGTTACAGCCCAAACAAAACACACAGGTAAGGTTATCGGCGCCGATGACAAGTTACCTGTTGTTGGTGCGTCCGTTCGGATCAAGGGCACCAACACCGGCGCTGTAACTGACGTCAACGGTGATTTCACCCTTGCGTTAAGTCCCGGAAATGTACTTGTGGTAAGTTACATCGGGTACGTAACGCAGGAAGTCACCGTAAGAAGTGGCGACTTTATCACAATTTCACTGGAGCCTTCAGCCAGTACCCTTAACGAGGTGGTCGTAACCGGTTACCAAACCCAGCTGAAAAAGGACATCGTCGGTTCGGTGGCCACGGTTGACGTTGGCGACGCGAAAAAGGTGGCGGCAACCAGTTCCGAGCAATTGCTGCAGGGCCAGGCTGCGGGTGTTACCGTAGTTAACAACGGCGCCCCTGGTTCCCCAAGCAACATTTACATTCGTGGTCTCGGCAACTTTAGCAATACCACGCCACTTTATGTGGTTGATGGCGTTCAGGTGAGCGATATGTCGCTGGTTAACCCGAATGACATCGAAAGCATCTCCGTATTAAAGGACGCAGGTTCTGCGGCCATTTACGGTGTTGCCGGTGGTAACGGTGTTGTTGTGGTTACCACTAAAAGAGGTAAAGCTGGCAAAACAACTATCAGTTATGATGGTTTTTACGGCGATCAGCAGCCATTAAGCGGTAACGTTTTTGATATCATGACACCCGCCGATCAATCGATCGAAGCTTTCCGGGCTAATGATGTTGCAACCGAAGGTTTGTATTTGAATCCCTCGGGTGTGCCGACTGCGGGCTATATCCCCACCTATGGTTACCACGGCGCTACTGCATATACCGGTACCGATGGCACCAACTTTGGTGTTGCCGGGGTTACCAGCAATCCCGAAATATTAGGCGCGTATCACTTTGACGCCAACGTACCGGGGAACGACTTCCTGGTACAGCAATTTGCTACCGGAAGCGGTACCGACTGGTACCATTCGGTATTCAAAAACGCACCAGAAGAGCAGCACACCATTACTGCAAGCGGCGGTACTGACAAAAGTACCTTCCTTTACTCTTTAAACTATATTAACCAAACAGGTACATTATTAAGCAATTACGAAAAACGCTACCAGGCACGTGTAAACACTAACTTTAGCGTAGGCCATGTGCGTTTCGGTGAAACAGGCGATGCTACCTACCGCGAAAATATTGGCGGTTACCCTGGCGACGAACAGCAGGAAGCCGGTATCATATCTTATACTTACCGCGAAATGCCGATCATCCCGATTTATGACGTTAGCGGCGTTAACTATGGCGGTGGCTATGACGGCCCTACAGGTGAGCCGCTGGGTAACGGCAGTAACCCTTATGCCCAGGCAATTCGTAATGAGCAAAACCATGCGCGTTTTGTATACGTTGAAGGCAACGTATTTGCTGAAGCTGACATTGCCAAGTATTTTACTGCCCGCATGGCGTTTGGCGGTCGTTTATACAATCAATACTATAATGATATAAACCCCACCACCTACGAAGATTACGAAAGCCACGCAAATCCAAACGAAATTGATGAGCATGAGCAATTGTTCACCAATTACAACTGGACCAACACAATTAACTACAAGGAAACCTTTGGTAAGCATAATGTAAACGTTATTGCAGGTTACGAGCAACGTTACAGCACAGGGCGCGAGCTTAATGCCTATAATACAGGCCTGTTTTCGCTCGACCCGGCTTACGCACAAATTGGTTATGGCACGCCTTCACAGGCGCCAACTTCTACCAACGAGCAGCCGGTAGCTATCGAGTCTTTCTTCGGTAAATTGGATTATAGCTATAATGATCGCTATATCCTTACCGCTACTGTACGCCGCGACGGTATATCAACATTGTATCCCGGCAAACAGTGGGGTACCTTCCCGTCGATAGGTGTAGCATGGCGCATTTCGCAGGAAGACTTTATGAAAGGCATCAGCTGGATTAACGACCTGAAATTACGCGGAAGCTATGGTGTTGCCGGTTATAGTGCTAACGTACCCGCTACCAACCCATACAGCTTATATGCATCTGGGCCGGGCGCTTCTTATTACGGCATCAACGGCGGCAACAGCAGCATCACCCAGGGCTTTTACAACAGTACTTTGGGTAACCCAAATACTACCTGGGAACAAGATAAAACTACTAACGTAGCTATCGATGCAGCTTTATTCAACCACTTTGATTTAACTGCTGAGTGGTACAAAAAGGAAAGTTCAGGCTTGTTGTTCGGCGCCACATTGCCGGCTACGCTTGGCGGCGCCCAACCTCCTGTTGTTAACATCGGCGACGTGGTTAACAAAGGGCTTGATATTTCGTTAAGCTACCACGACCGCATAAGCCAGGATGTTACTTTTAGCATTGGCGCAAATATTACTACCTACAAAAATGATATTGTTAAAGAAACAGGCGTATCTAATTTCTTTGATACAGCAAGCAACCGTGACAATGACATCGTTAGGGACGAGGTTGGCCATCCAATCGGCGAGTTCTTTGGCTACCAGGTAACAGGCATTTACCAAAATGCTTCACAGGTATCAAGCCTGCCTGGTTATGCAGGTGCTGCCCCAGGCTCATTCATTTACAAGGATGTTGACGGCGACGGCCAGATCACTCCCAATGACCGTACTTTTATCGGCAATCCCAACCCGAACTTTACTTATGGTGTAAACCTTAATGCTACTTTCAAGCAGTTCGACTTTTCAATGGTATTGTACGGTTCGCAAGGCAACAAGGACTATAACTACACCGAATACTGGACCGATTTTTACAGCACGTTCCAGGGCGGTAAGAGCCTGCGTATGTTTAATGATGCTGCAATTGTTTCAAACGGCGTAGTAACTAATCCTAATGCTACATTATCTGCATCATCATTTGCACAGGCGCTTGGTTCAAGCACTACCAGTTCGTATTACGTACAGGATGGTTCATTCCTGAAATGCCGCGTATTGCAGGTTGGTTATTCGCTTAGCCCTTCGGTGTTAAAAACAATAGGAATTAGCAAGCTGCATATTTACGCGCAGGTTACAAACTTGTTCACGATTACCAAGTACACCGGTCAGGATCCTGAACTGGTATCATCTATCGATAACAACGGTGGTGGTGCTCCTTTGGGTATCGACTATGGCGCGTATCCTGCTAATCAACGGGCATTCATTTTTGGTGCCAACGTAACATTTTAACAAAAAAATATAAAAAATTAGAGTTATGAAAAAATCTTATGGTAAATTCATCGCCCTTGTCGCCCTGGTCGCACTTACGCTTACTTATTCGTGTAAGAAGCTGCTGAACCAGGAAGTTACAGGGAATTTAAGCGGCGCGGTGCTGGCCAACAAAGCTGGCCTTGACGGTTTGCTTATCGGCGCTTATTCCATGCTAGACGGCTACACTAACACCAGTGGCACAGAATGGGAAGCAGGAATTGATAACTGGATCTACGGCGGTGTTGGCGCAGACGATGCGTTCAAAGGATCGAACACAACTGACCAGCCGACGGCAGCTCCGATCGAAAATCACACGCTCGACCCTTCGAACGAGTACATCAGCGAGAAATGGGTGGCATTTTACAATGCTGTTCAACGCGCTAATGACGTGATCAGGGAAGTTCCGCTGATTAAAGACGGATCAGTGTCCGCATCATACGGCGCTGAAGCTATCGCGGAAGCACAATTCCTGCGCGGCGTTTTCCACTTCGAACTGGCAAAATTTTTCAGAAATGTGCCTTATGTAAACGAAACCATCACCTATGGCGCCGGTAATTATAATGTACCGAACCCTGGCCCGATCTGGTCGTCGATCGAAGGCGATTTCAAATCTGCAATGGCCGTATTGCCAAAAACACAATCGGATATTGGCCGTGCCAACTACTATGCTGCTGAAGCATTTTTAGCACGGGCTTATTTGTGGGACCATCAATATGCCACTGCATTACCACTGCTTACCGATTGTATCTCAAACGGTGAAACTGCCGGTGGCGCCAAATATGCTTTATGGGCAAATTATGAAAATAATTATGATGCTTCGTTTAAGAATGGCCCTGAATCGGTATTTGCAGTGCAGATGACCGTAAATGATGGTTCAAACGGGGCAAGGGACGATCCGGGAGAAGGCTTAAACTTCCCTGCCGGCGATTATACCAGCTGCTGCGGGTTCTACCAGCCATCCTATACTTTGGCCAATGCATTCCAGGTTGATGAAAATGGTTTGCCAATGCTTGGCAGCACCAGTATGACTGTTCAGGATTATACAGGTAGCAATACTACCACCGCGCCAGTTACTGCAAATATTCCAAATTCGAGCATTACAAACCTGCCAAACGACCATGGTTTAACTGCAGCGAATGAGTTTACTCCTCCAACTAACGCTTTGGATCCACGTATTGACTGGACGCTTGGCCGTCGTGGAATCCCATACAGGGATTGGGGGATCTGCGGTGGTGAACAATGGTCACGCGGTGATCTTTGCCCTTACAACCCGATCAAAAACGTGTTTAACGAAGCACAACAGGCATCAACAGCTGATAACAACGGTGGTTGGGCTACCAACCAGGGTACTTCTGACAACTACAACATGATCACTGTGGCAGATTTGTACCTGTATCGCGCTGAATGCGAGGTTGAGGGTAATATGTTGTCAAATGCCATGGCCGACGTTAACGTAGTGCGCGCCCGTATGCAAAATCCAGCTGGCTGGGTACATACCTACGTTGATAACAGCAATCCTGCTGCCGGCTTTACTACAACCCCTGCAGCCAATTACCAGATCGGCTTGTACTCTTCCTTCGCTTCACAATCATATGCGCGTGAAGCCGTACATATGGAAGAACAATTGGAGTTCGGTATGGAAGGGCATCGTTTCTTCGATTTGCAGCGTTGGGATCCGCTTTATGGCGGGCCTGAAGCCGCACAATATATGGCAAACGTTATCAATGGCCATATTGCAGCCGTTACCCGTATAGCTAACCCTGTATTGGACGGACATACCTTTACCGCCGGTAAAAATGAACTTTATCCTATCCCATTGGGGCAGATAGATTTGGAAGCCGGCCAATTGAAACAGAATCCTAATTATTAATAGTTAATTTTAAGATAAGAGAGGTGGTGGCTAAGGTCGCCGCCTCTTTTTTTTTAACGCAAAAGCCCGGTTTTTTGACGAAAAATTACTTAGTTTAGGCCTGCAAATTTTTTGTTCAGGAACATTTATAAACATAAATTCAGCAGGCAACATGCAGTTGCCTGGCATTAAATATTAGCCCTAATAACTGCATTGATGAAGATTTGGCGATTTTTATTTTTAGGCTTTTCTTTTCTTGTTTTATTCTCCTGCAAAAAAAAGGAAACTCTTTTTGAACTTATCCCTTCGTCTTACTCCGGCGTTCATTTTAATAACCATATAGTTGAAAATGATTCCATTAACCCGTTTGATAAACTAAATATTTATAACGGCGGAGGCGTGGGTATCGGCGATTTTAATAATGACGGTTTGCAGGACATTTATCTTGTCGGTAATGCGGTACCCAACAGGCTGTACCTGAATAAAGGAAATATGAAATTTGTTGATGTTACAGAAGAAGCGGGCGTTGGCGGTATTGGCGGCTGGGGCCGCGGCGTGGCGATAGTTGACATTAACAATGACGGTTTACCGGATATTTATGTTTGCAACACACTGTTAAACGATTCAAACAAAAGACGGAATTTACTATACATCAACCAGGGCCCCGATAAAAATGGTGTGCCTCATTTTAAGGAGATGGCCAGGGAATATGGATTGGATATAAAGCTCCACTCGACAATGGCCACCTTTTTTGACTATGATAACGATGGCGATCTGGATATGTACCTGACGGTAAATAATGCGGAGTCGTCCGACAATACGAGTACTTTCAGGCCGATTGCCAAAGACGGGACAGGCAAAAGCACCGGCCGGCTATACCGCAACGATTGGGACCCCGTATTAAAGCATGGCGTATTTCATGATGTTTCAAAGCAAGCCGGGATATTGATAGAAGGTTATGGCCACGGCGCGACTACGGTGGATATAAACCGGGACGGATGGAAGGATATTTATGTAACCAATGATTTTTTATCTAATAATATCCTGTACGTCAACAACCACGACGGCACATTTACCGATAAGTCCAAAGAGTATTTCAAACACACTTCAATGAGCGCGATGGGGCAGGACATTGAAGATTTGAACAACGATGGCCTGGCCGATTTATTTGAGCTGGATATGTTCCCCGAGGATAATTACCGGAAAAAGATGTTCATGAGCTCCAATTCCTATCAAATTTACAGAAATTTTGACTATTATGGGTATCAGTATCAATATAACCGAAATACACTCCAAATAAACCAGGGCCCGAGGTTAGGGCAGGAAGATAGCATTGGCGAACCGGCATTTAGTGAGACGAGTTTCTTAAGCGGTGTTTCACAAACCGACTGGAGCTGGTGCCCGATGATAACAGATTTTGACAATGACGGATTTAGGGATATCATCGTAACAAACGGCTATCCGCGCGATGTAAACGACCATGATTTTACTACATTCAGGGCTGAAGCTTATCTCGTAGCACCCAAAAAGGAGATCCTGGACCAGATACCGATTGTGAAAATCCCAAATTACGCTTTTAAAAACGGGGGTAACCTGCAATTTACTGATGTTACCCAAAGCTGGGGCTTAGGTATACCGACATTTTCTAACGGCGCGGCCTATGCCGACCTGGATAACGACGGCGATATGGACCTGGTGATAAACAATATTAATGACGAGGTACTGATCTATAAAAATACGGCCCGGGAAAAGAATAAAAATAACAGCCATTATTTACATATCAAGTTCACCGGCGGGCCGCAAAATATTGACGGCATAGGCGCCTGGGCAGATATTTATTACGATAAGGCTAAACACCAGGTATATGAAAATACGCCATACCGGGGATACTTGTCGACGATACAAAATATAGCACATTTTGGCCTGGGTAAAGTTACCCTGCTCGATTCGGTTGTGATCAGGTGGCAAAACGGTAAAAAACAAACCTTGACGAATGTAAAAGCCGACCAGGTGCTGAAAGTAAACATGAAGGATGCAAAGGAAAGCTACACTTTTGATCAACCCAAGGTAAATACGCAATCCCTGTTTAAAGAAGTTACACGCTCGGTAGGTGTTAACTATAAACACCAGGAAGAGGACCTTGCTGACTTTAATATTCAAAAATTGATCCCGCACAAATTATCACAGTACACACCTGCAATAGCGGTAGGGGATATTGATGGTAATGGGTATGATGACCTGGTGATTGGCGGTACCTCTAAGTACCCCGCCCAGGTGCTGCTGCAGCAGCCCGATGGTAAATTCATTCAACGCGACCTGCTGCCAAAAGGAACCTATAACCCAAACGAGCATTTTAAGGACGAGGGGCTGTTGCTGTTTGATGCGAATGGTGATGGGCACCTGGATATTTACGTTGCGAGCGGGGGATATGCTAATGCACCGGGTTCACCTTTTTACCAGGACAGGCTTTATATCAACGATGGGAAAGGTAATTTTACGGAGGCTGTGGGCGCCCTGCCTCAAAATTTCACCAGCAAGCTCTGCGTTAAGGCAATTGATTACAATAAAGATGGGAAACCAGACCTTTTTGTTTCAGGCAGGGTAGATCCCTGGAATTATCCAAAACCTGTTTCGAGTTTTATTTTAAGGAATGATAGTAAAGGTAATGTTATAAAGTTCACAGATGTTACATCAACCGTAGCGCCGGACCTTAATAAAATCGGGATGGTTTGCGACGCAGTATTCTCGGACTTTGACAACGACGGCTGGCCCGACCTGATCCTGACGGGTGAATGGATGCCCGTAACGTTTTTGAAGAATGACCATGGCGTTTTTAAAAATGTAACGGCCAATACGGGGATCGGCGATAAAATAGGCTGGTGGAACAGCATAGCAGCCGGTGATTTTAACCATGACGGTAAAATAGACTATATAGTAGGCAATGTTGGGCTGAATACGTTTTATAAGGCATCGGATAAATACCCGGTTTACATAACCGCTAAGGATTTTGATAATAACGGCAGTTATGATGCATTTCCGTCGATATTTTTAAAAGATAAGAACGGCGATTTACAGGAATTCCCGGTAAATACGCGCGATGATATCATTAAACAAATGATTGGCATGCGTGTGAAGTTTCAAAACTATAAATCATACGCTGTAGCAACGATGGACTCGGTTATTACCCCCGAAATGCGGAAGGGTGCTATCCGGTTGAAGGCCAATACGATGCAATCGTGTTTTATACGGAATGACGGTAACGGCAAATTTACGATGCAGCCATTGCCTATTGAAGCGCAGACTTCCCAACTGGATGGGATGGTAGTTGACGATTTCGACGGTGACGGCAACCTGGACGTTGCGATCAACGGCAATGACTTTGGCACCGAAGTGATGACCGGCCGGTATGATGCATTTAACGGCCTGATACTAAAGGGCGACGGGAAAGGTAACTTTAAACCGCTCACCATTCAGCAAAGCGGTATTTATATTCCCGGCGATGGAAAGGCCCTTGTAAAACTGATGGGGGCAAAGGGCAACTACTTGTTGGCTGCGAGCCAAAACAGGGATGCCTTAAAAATATTCGAACTTAAGCGACCCATACGTACGGTTAAACTACAGCCATTTGATATGTTTGCCATTATAAAATATAAAGATGGTAAAATAACCCGGCAGGAATTTTATAACGGAACATCATTTCTTTCTCAATCAGCGAGATTTATTAATATTGAACCTGACATGAAATCTGTTCAAATCACAGATAACTTCGGACATACGCGAGATATCACCCTTAATTAACTAATCATATGAAGCGTTTTATAATACCAGGTTTTTTAGCCGCACTTTTTTTATTTGCAGGCTGTACCCATAAGCCAAAGGCTAAATTAATGAGTGATGCTGATGTACTGCATCAAAATGAGTATGCGCTGACGCAGGTGATCATTTATGATGTGTTTACGCCGCCGGTGGCGGCGCGCATATACGGGTATACATCATTGGCCTCGTACGAAGCTATGCGCTATGCCTACCCGAAATACAACTCAATTACGGCGCAGCTTAAGGGTTTCGGTGCGCCACCCGAACCGGAAAAAGGGCAAAAATATAATTTTGCTTTGGCCGCGACCAAAGCTTTTTTTACCGTGGCGCATAAAGTCACCTTCTCGGTAGATACCTTAAAAAAGTTTGAGAACAGGACTTACAGTATGTACAAAGACAATATTGACGATTCAACCTATGCGCGCTCTGTTGCCTTTGGTGAAAAGATCGGCGAATACATATTAAAAAGGGCAAATGTGGATGACTACCCTCAAACGCGCGGAAAACCAAAATACCTGGGTGAAAACAGCCCTGCTAAATGGCGCCCAACCCCGCCTGATTATATGGACGGCGTGGAATTTTGCTGGGGCGACATGCATGTTTTAGCAGTCGACTCGTCAAAACAATTTTTCCCGGGGCCACCGCCGCCATACAGCGAAGACAAAAACAGCGCTTTTGTAAAGCAATACATGGAGGTTTATAATAAAAATAAAACGTTAACCGCTGACGAAAAGAAGATCGCTACCTACTGGGACGATAACCCATTTGTGGTTCAGCATAATGGGCATCTGATGTTTGCAGATAAAAAGATCACCCCCGGCGGCCATTGGATAGGGATAACCACGATTGCGTGCAAACAGACGCATGCTGACGGTGTGAAAACTGCCCAGGCCTATGCGCTCACCTCAGTTGGACTGTTTGATGCATTTATTTGCTGCTGGGAAGTAAAATACAAGTACAGTTATGCGAGGCCGGTGACCAATATTAATGAAAAAGTTGACCACTATTGGCTCCCATTACTTCAAACTCCGCCGTTTCCGGAGTATACAGCCGGCCATTCAACTATAAGTGCATCTGCAGCGGTGCTGCTAACCCACGAGTTTGGAGATAACTTCGCATTCCAGGACACCAGCGACGTGCATTATATCGGGATGCAACGTCATTTCGATTCGTTCATTAAAGCATCTGATGAAACAGCAATGAGCAGGTTTTATGGGGGCATCCATTATCTCAACAGTTCGCTGGTGGCGGCTGTACAGGGTAAGCAAATAGGGAATTTCATTTGGAATAAATTAAAACTAACCAATTAAATAAGATACTAAGCATGACGGTAAATAAATCCACTAAAGTTGTTTTTTTTATAGTGATAGCGACGGGGTTGTTGTCGGCAGCCGCTTTGATGAACGGTTGCGGAACGAAAGATAATTCTTCCGGTTACAAATTAACCGGCAATGTGGTTGAAGACGGGAAAAACCTCGTTCAGTTAAATTGCGCTAAGTGCCATGCACTGGTGCCGGTTGATGCACTTAATAAAAATGTATGGAGGTTTCACACACTGCCGGCAATGTCAAAATACCTGGGCGTTAGCCATTACTCCACAGGTTATTACAAAGGTGAAAGAGACACCGGCGGCATGTCATTGATTGAATGGGAATCTATTGTGGCTTACTATGAAGCAATGGCGCCCGATACCCTGGTCGCCCAGCCGAAGCCTACACCGCTGCTGAATGACCTGACTGGATTTAAAATTGTAACACCTGCTGAAGGCAAACATTTTTCCTACACAACGCTGGCTACTATCGACCCCAATTCACATAAGATATATACCTCGGACCAGCTTTTTGGAACGCTGAACGAGTGGGACAGTCATTTGAACGTGAAAACGATTGCCAAATTGCCATCGCCTGCGGTTAATGCTATATTTAACAAGGGGGCTAATGGTACGAGCGATATTTTGCTCTCCTGCATCGGCGAGACGCAGCAAATCGATTTTGCAAACGGCAGGATCATCGACGTTAAAACCAGCACAACAACGGACACCGCAAGCCAAACACTTGTTGCCAGCGACCTCAACAGGCCTGTGCAAACACTTGAAGGCGATTTTAATAAGGATGGTTTAACTGATTTGATAGTTCTTGGCCAGGGCAAGTATAAGGGGGGGATATACCTGTTGACACAGGGGGCCAATCATTCCTATACGCAAACTGACATATCCGACCAAACTGGTGCTGTTCAGGCCATTGCCGGTGATTTTAATCATGATGGCTGGACGGATTTTATGGTACTTTTTGGACGGGGCGATGAAGGCATATGGATGTTTTTGAATGATCACAAAGGTGGTTTTACAGCGAAAAACCTGCTGCGCTTCCCGCCGGTTTACGGTTCAACCAGTTTTCAGCTTGTTGATATGGATCACGATGGCCTACCCGACCTGGTGTATACCTGTGGGTACAATTTTCGCGATTCGCGCATCATGAAGCCTTATCATGGTGTTTATATTTTTAAGAATATGGGCAACTGGAATTTTAAACGAAAGTGGTTTTACCCTATAAACGGATGTACGAAAGCGATCGCGGCTGATTTTGATGGCGATGGCGACCTTGATATAGTGACCAGCGCCTACTTTGCTGATTTGAAAAATGACCCGGCTGAAAGTTGTGTTTATTTTGAGCAGGTTAGCCCATTTAACTTTAAAGCCCACGTAATACCGGTAAGCAAGTATGGCCGCTGGCTTACCATGGAAACCGGTGATTATAATAACGATGGTAAGCCCGATATTATATTAGGAAATTTCTCAGCCGGATTTGTTATTCAGCCCGATATGAAACCGTTTTGGAATAAGTTTATACCCTTTATAGTGTTGGAGAACGATTTTAAAAAATAACGGCCCATAAATTAAGACTGTTTTCACCGGCAGAGTGTAAATTGATCGATAGTCGTTTACATTTCACCTGTGAATATACTGGAGCCTTATCAATAGTCTTTTGTAATAATTTTGTAACATAGCGCAGATTGCGTTTTGTGGGTCATATTTGCATTTGCAAATGTGCCTGCAAATTAAATCCACTAAATGATCGTCCGTCGCCCTGCACCCCTAAGGACTGTTTTATTGTTGATCATGTTCGGCGTGGTAAATTGCGCTGTGCTATTCGATAGTTGTCACAACAACACCGAACCGCCTTCTGTAGCCTCACAAATTGCCGATGGCAAAGTATTGGCCCAAAAATATTGCGTTAGCTGCCATATGTTTCCGGCGCCAGGGCTTATCGACCGGAAAAGTTGGGTGAACGGTGTGTTGCCGGCAATGGCCAAAAATCTTAACGTTCACAGCTATATGGGAGAGTACTATACCGATCAAAAATCGGTACTTAATGTCTCCGACTGGCAAAAGATAGTTACTTATTATACCCGGAGCGCTCCCGTAAACCTGGATATTCCCAAACCGGCGCAAGCTCCGTTAAAAGAATGGTCGATATTTAGTTTGATTAGGCCAAAAAATATCAGCATTAAAGTTCCGGCGATGACGACAATGGTTTCAATAGACACCACCAGCCATAAAGTTTATTCCGGGGACGCCGGTGGCAATCTGATTGAATGGGATGCCCGGTTAAATTCAAAATTGGTGCATCATTTCGATTCACCTGTCACCGGGGCAACCTACCTGAAGACTGCCGAAAGTAGCAATACTGCAATTATAACTTGCATCGGCAATCTGCCGCCAGTGAACTTAGCCACAGGCAAAGTTTATTCTCTTGATCTTAGCGCCGTTAAAAAAAATGCGCAGCCCGGTTTAATCGCCTCCAGGCTGCCGAGGCCGGTTGCGTCTGTTGCCGCTGATTTTAACAAGGATGGATTGATGGATTATGTTACCTGTGGTTTCGGGCATGATAACGGCGGGCTTTATTATCTTCAGCAACAGCCCGATCATTCTTTCAAAAAAATACAAATAAGCGCGATCGCCGGCGGTGAGCAACTTATAACAGGTGATTTTAATAACGATGGCTGGCCTGACGTAATCTGCCTTTTTGCCCAGGCCGATGAAGGCATCAGGATGTTTTTGAATGATAAGAAAGGCGGTTTCATCACCAAAACACTGCTGCGCTTCCCCCCGGTGTACGGGTCGAGCAGTTTCCAGCTGGTTGACTTTAATCACGACGGTAAACCGGACATTCTATATACCTGTGGAGATAACAGCGATTTTTCGAAGGTATTTAAGCCCTATCACGGTATTTACATTTTTACCAACCAGGGCGACTGGACCTTTAAGCAAACCTATTTTTATCATATAAACGGCTGTACAAAAGCCATCGCTGATGATTTTGAGCACAATGGCAAGATCGATATCGCTGCCATAGCTTTTTTTCCTGACTTTAAATATCATGCTGAAGAAGGCTTTACCTATCTGCACCAAACCGGGGACAACAAGTTCACAGCCTATCAACTTCCTATAAGTAACTATGGCCGCTGGCTGACCATGGCTGTAACTGACATTGATGGAGACGGTTACGACGATATTATTTTGGGGAATTTCGCTATCGGTGGCCGCGGTTTGGTTAACCAGGAAGGATTTGTACCCAGGTGGGACATGCACGGGCCGGTTATCCTGCTGAAAAATAATGCCGATATAAAGCACTGATATTATTTGATCTTAGCTTTGATCAAAGCGAGGTTATTCGCTTTTTTTTGATTTCTTATGGTCTGCGCAGAGGACGTAAAGTAATGGTGATTTTCAAAAAAAGAAACCTGCAGTTTATTCCAATCATTGTAATTATCAATAACCCGGGCCAGCAAAAATTCCTGGTATAAGCCCTCACTTATCGGGAAGAAATCGTCCCTTCCCAGGTAATCAAGGTCGGCATCGGCGATGATCTGCTCCAGTAAATTTTTTGGCGTTTGCGGCAGTTTGGTGGCCATAATCATGCCCTTTATCGCTTCCAGGTCGTCAAAATCATATCCATAATTGGGCAAATATTCCTCAGCTATCCGGCAGGATTCTTCTTCATGACAGTTGGCGCCGATGATGAAGCCAGCATCATGAAACAATGCGGCAGTGAGTGCCAATTCCTTTTGATAGGAGCTTATCTTTTCCAGGTCACTTAAATATTCTGCCGCAGCGTAAACATCAAGCGTGTGATCAAAGCAATGGTAGGTCAAGTGCGGGGGCAATTCCTTCTTTAATTTTTCCAGGATGAACGCTTTCGCTTGGTGAAATAGCATAATTGATAATTAGCGCGTCGCGCCCATTTGATACTTATACTAAAGTAAATGTAAAAAGTTTGATTTTTAAACTATTTAACAAATGTTGCGCTTGTTTTTACCTTTAAGTTGCTCAAAGAACTGCGTGGCTATTAAAGCGCAAAAAAGTACAATAAAAAGATAAATTAGTACAATTTAGGCATCAGATTAGTTAAGTAGATTTACAATCACAATCGGTGTAGATATAACACTAAGGGCTTAGCGCCCGGGTTAACCCGCATCTCCACTTAAAACGTTATGGTACTAATGAGAAAATCGTCTTTCCTGCTTTTTTTGGTTTGCCTGATGTTACCTGCGCTGTCATTTGCGCAACCCGTAAAACAGGTGAAGCTTACAAATTTCGATCTGCAGTCTTCTTCACAACTAACGGCAACAGGCGAGGAATTATCAACTGTAAATTACCATTCGCCGGTATATTGGTTCCCTGTGAAAGTGCCTTCAACAGTGCTTACAGGCCTGGTAGCAGATCATATCTATCCCGATCCGTACCAGGGGTTAAATAATATGCTGATCCCGGATGCATCCGACCAGTTCAATAAAGAATACAACCTTGAACAATACAGCTACCTGCCAAACGATCCTAATCCCTGGAAAAAGCCCTATTGGTACCGCACCACCTTTAAAGTGCCGGCAGGGGACAAGGGCCGGCATTTTCAGCTGATATTTAAGGGGATAAATTACCGCGCTGCGGTTTGGGTAAACGGCAAACAGATTGCCGACTCAACCCAAATGGCCGGGATGTTTGCTGACTACAATCTCGACGTAACCAATGCTATCCGTGCCGGTGAGGACAATGCGCTGGCAGTAAAAATTTACCCGTTGGATTACCCTGGCTACCCTTCAAAAGAACAATTGAAAGCCCTGGGGCCTTTTTACGAGAATGGCGGTCCAACCGGCGACATCGGCAAGAATGTAACCATGCTGTGCTCCGTGGGCTGGGACTGGATACCACCTGTTCGCGACCGCAACATGGGTATTTGGCAGCCTGTTTACCTGCGCACCACCGGTGCGGTAACGATTGGCCATCCCAAATTAGTGACGAATCTGCCTAAACTGCCGGACACAAGTATTGCGAGGCTATCGTTGAACCTTACCTTATTCAATCACAGCCAGGAACCACAAAATGGTAAGTTGGTTGTGAGCATAAAACCGGAGAATTTTGCCGGGCTGCCGGTTCAATTTTTTCAAAGCGAAAATGTGAAAGCAGGCGAAGGCGCACAAGTTTCGCTGGATGCCGATAAAATTAGCCAGTTATTGATCCACCAGCCACATTTGTGGTGGCCCAATGGCTACGGGAGGGCTAATTTGTACCGCATCCGATTGCAATATGTGAACGGAACAAAGATTGATGATGATACCTCTTTTGTGTTCGGAATACGCACGGTGAGCTCCCAGGGAACGATGGTTGGTAAATTTGTACGCCGGGATTTTTTTGTGAACGGGAAAAAAGTCCATCTGAACGGCGGCGCCTGGGTACCGGATATGATGGTGAACCGTGATTCTGCGCGGTATGACTATGAAATGCACCTGTGCCGTAATGCCAATGTTAACTTGGTGCGGATTTGGGGCGGCGGCGTTACCCCTCCGGATGCTTTTTGGAATGCCGCTGATAAATATGGCGAAATGGTATGGTCGGACTTTTGGATAACCGGCGACACCCAGGGCGAGTTTAAAGGTTCGCCTGACTGGCCGCTGGAAAGCAATGTATTTATTAAAAATGTGGTGGGCACGATTTATCGCATCCGCAACCATCCCAGCCTGCTGGTGTGGACAGGCGGTAACGAGGGCCATGCACGCAAAGAACTTTACGACGCCATGCGTAATAATGTTATTGACCTTGATGGAACAAGGCCCTTTATACCGTGTTCATCCGGCTTCGCTAAGCTACCTGCCGGGTGGAAAGGGTCCTATCCGGATGACATGGCATCGGGCGTTTACAGCAGCGGCCCTTACCAATGGCAAGACCCTAAAGTGTACTTCAAAAAAGTTGATAACGGCGGCGATTGGGTATTTAAGGATGAAACCGGCGTCCCTTCACAGCCACCGTATAATACGCTGGTAAAAACCATTCCCGACCTGGTTTGGGACACCAAACTGCCCTTCCCGCTGAATGATAGCTGGGCTTATCACGATGCCTGCACAGGTGCTGCACGATATGATCTTTATATTAAGGAAATGGTGAAACGTTACGGGCAGCCCACCACCATGCAGGAGTACTCCGAAAAAATGCAGCTGATGAATTGGGTAGGCTACCAGGGAATTTTTGAATCAGCCGCGCATAAACTGAATGAAACGGGCGGCGTCATGCTATGGAAACTGAATGCCGCGCTGCCAAGCGTGGTATGGCAGATATATGATTGGTACCTGGAGCCAAATGCGGGCTATTACGCATTGCAAAATGCGGTTGAGCCGCTGCATATACAGTTTAACCCTGATGACTCAACGGTCGCCATTGTAAACCGTAGGCACCACGGTACGGGAACGCTAACGGCAAAGGCGGATATTTATGATATTGACAGCAAGCTGTTAAAGTCTTTTACGGTAAACCACCTGGGTTTAGCGGAGGCAGGTAACCAGCCAGCTATTCCGCTAAAAGAGTTCCTCGGTTCGGTAAAAGGTATCAACTTTGTTGTGCTGAATTTGACGGACGCCGCCGGGAAAAACATTTCGCACAATGTTTACTGGCTATCCCCCGGCAATGATTTTTCCGGTTTTAACCAAATGAAAGCCACGACAGTAAGCGTAAAAGTTATAAAAACTGAAAAGGGAAGTACCGAAGATAAATGGACGCTTCAATTCAGCAACAAAACGAATAAGCTGGCATTTTTTGTACGCCCGCAGCTGATGATCAACAATGAGGAGGTAATGCCCAGCTATTGGACCGCCAGTTACTTCAGCCTTGCCCCGGGTGAAACAACAACCGTATCGGTAAGCGCCCCAACCGCAAAACTCGGCACACAAAAGCCTTATATTGCGATTGAAGGTTGGAATTTGGAAAAACAAGTGATAGCGTTACCGGCAAAATAGAGCAAATCAATCAAATCTAAATAAGTCACGTTAAGCAAGGCCCTGGTGAAAACCGGGGTTTTTGTTTTGAACGTTCCTACTGCATTTATCCCCAGTTGCACCTACGGAACAAAAAAATCAGGTTTGAGACTTAGAGCGTTCAAAAGAAACAGAAATTAATTTGTTTCTAAATATTCCTCTCCGGAAATAACAGGCTCCAAATTCACGATCTCCTCTTCATTAAAAAGCCGTGACCGTATCATAAACCTTACCCCCAGCGGTATCTCCAGCGAAAAACTCGATCCACGCCCTTTAGTAACATCAAGTGTAAGATGTGTGTGCTGCCAGTATTCAAACTGGTCGCGGCTCATAAAAAAGGCGCAGCCATCAATATCACCTAAATAAACATCGCTTTCGCCAACCTTAAAGTCGCCTTTTTCAAAGCACATGGGTTGCGAGCCATCGCAGCAGCCGCCGCTTTGGTGAAACATCAGCTCGCCATGGCGCTCGCGCAGGTTCCTGATCAGGTCGATCGCTTCGGGTGTAGCCGATATGCGCGCTGTATTTTTCATAACATAGGTAAATTTACTAAATAAAAAAGGGCATCACAGCAAACGCCATGATGCCCACTAAAACAATTATTATCAAAAGAAACCTAACTTGTTTTTATCGTACGAAATGAGCATGTTTTTATTTTGGCGGTAGTGTGCCAGCATCATTTTGTGTGTTTCGCGGCCAAAGCCAGATTTTTTATACCCACCGAACGGAGCATGTGCCGGATACGCATGATAGCAGTTTACCCAAACACGGCCGGCCTGTATGGCACGGGGTATCTGATATAGCTCGTGTGCATCCCTGGTCCACACGCCGGCGCCAAGGCCGTAAAGTGAATCGTTTGCAATTTCGATCGCTTCTTCGGTAGTTTTGAAGGTAGTTACACAAACAACCGGGCCGAAGATCTCCTCCTGGAAAACGCGCATTTTATTATGGCCTTTCAATAGGGTTGGCTGGATATAATAACCTTCGCTAAGCCCATCGATGTATTTTTTAGCGCCGCCTGTTAATACTTCCGCGCCTTCTTCCTTGCCGATTTCTATATACGACAGGATCTTTTCATATTGGTCCTGCGATGCCTGTGCGCCCATCATGGTTTCAGGATTTAAAGGGTTGCCCATTTTGATCGCTTCAACCCGTTCGATCACACGTTCAATAAAGCGATCATAGATCGACTCATGGATCAGCATGCGCGAAGGGCAGGTACAAACTTCACCCTGGTTAAGCGCAAACATTGCCGAACCTTCCAAACATTTATCAAAAAAGGCATCGTCAGCGTCCATCACACTCGGCATAAAAATATTGGGCGATTTGCCGCCCAGCTCCATGGTAACCGGGTTAAGGTTTTCCGAAGCATATTGCATGATCAGCCTGCCGGTAGTGGTTTCGCCGGTAAACGCAACTTTTTGTACACGCGGCGAAGTGGCCAGGGGTTTGCCTGCTTCAGGGCCAAAGCCGGTCACTACGTTCAAAACGCCTGCCGGGATAACATCTTTTATAAGGTCCATCAGGATCAGGATACCCACAGGCGTCTGTTCAGCAGGTTTCAATACCACGGTACAGCCTGCAGCAATAGCAGGCGCCACTTTCCAGGCGGCCATCAGCAGCGGGAAATTCCAGGGGATGATTTGCCCTACAACACCGATTGGTTCGTGAATATTGAGCGAAACGGTGTTGGCGTCTAACTCGCTCACCGAGCTTTCTTCGGCGCGGATAACCCCGGCATAATACCTGAAATGGTCGATGGCCAGGGGCAAGTCGGCCGCCATGGTTTCGCGGATCGGTTTGCCATTGTCTATCGTTTCAACTACAGCCAGGTAATTCAGGTTGTCTTCCATCACCTGCGCAATTTTCAGCAACACGTTGCTGCGTTCGGTTGGCGAAGTACGCGACCATGTCTTAAATGCTTTGTGGGCAGCGTCCAAAGCCAACTCAATGTCTTCCTTTCCGGAACGGGGAACATTGGTAAAAGTTTGCCCGTCAATTGGCGAAATACTGGCGAAGTACTCGCCCTTAACAGGGCCTTTCCATTCGCCGCCGATAAAATTATCGTAGTGGTCCTTAAATTTAGGACGCGCAACCAGCTTTTCGGTTTCCAAAAGTGTTTCCATAATTTTTCTTTCTTTGATTTTAATTGGTGGCCTAAAATTAGGCATTCGACCGGTTGCGGTTTATGCACTATCCTATCAGCTTTGTGCATTAAAATATTAATTGTGACGCAGATCATTAATAATTGTCGATAACTATTTACCTTTATTACAACCAATTATTTACCCCAAACACCGTTATAAACTCGATATAGGTTGATTTTGTAGTATGCCGCAAAAGTTTAGGCCACAATTGTTGCCATTAAAACCCGAAAAAGACCTGAAGACTTTGGTTGAAAACCGGTCGGTTTACACATTGGAGCACTGCGAGCTGAATGTTTTTGAAACCCGCCAGCAATCGGAACAAGTGCACCTGGTATTTAACGATATGGTGTTAACCACCATGATCCGAGGTAAAAAAGTGATGCACCTTTTCGGCTCCGAACATTTTGATTACCTGCCCGGCGAATCGGTGATCGTGCCGGACAATGAGGAGATGATCATTGATTTTCCCGAAGCGGATATTTCGAATCCCACCCAATGCATCGCGCTTGCGGTTGACGCGGCCATGCTGAAAGATACACTTAACCTACTGAACGAAAAATACCCTAAAGGCGAAAAACAGGACAGTTGGAATATTGATATTTCCTGCTTTCACCTTCAAAACAGCATCGAGGTTACTTCAGCCATCAACCGGCTGGTGAATATCAGTACCGAAAATATTGCAGGAAAAGATGTTTTAGTCGATTTTACGCTGAAGGAGTTGCTCATCCGCCTGATGCAAACGCAGGCGCGGAAATTGATACTTGATAGTTACCACAACCATACTACCACCAATCGTTTTGCAAACGCGGTGCAGTACATCAAAAACCATATCCACGAAGAAATTACGATTGATAAACTGAGCAATTTGTGCTGTATGAGCAAACCAAACTTTTTCAGGTGCTTTAAGCGTGAATTCGGCATCAGCCCTGTCGATTTTATTCTGCACGAGCGCATCAGGGTGGCCAAACAACTGTTAAAGGACCAAAATGTGACCATTGCCGAGGCATGCTTTGCGGTAGGTATCAATAACCTAAGTTACTTCTTTAAGCTGTTCAAGCGGATAGAAGGGCAAACGCCAAATGAATTCAGGAGAGGGTTGAATTAATCCGACGTTCCAAATAACCGGCCACATTTCCTATCTTGCTTTTCCATTTGAACTAAAAGCCATCCAGCTAAATTATGAAACAAATATTTTCGATCCTGCTTCCGGCGTTGCTGCTGTGTGGTGTTGTCCGTTCCCAGGATATCCCCGGCGCGACTTATCCCGTCGATCCCGCCCAGCAGGCACACGCCGATGTACCCAAAGGTGAGGTCCTTCAATTCGACCTCAATAATTCAAAAATTTACCCGGACACCAAAAGAACCATTTGGGTTTATGTGCCGGTGGAATACGATCCTGCCAAACCCGCCTGCCTGTATGTTGATATGGACGGCATACAGTTTGGCGCCCCAACGGTTTTTGATTACCTCATCCATACAGGTGAAATGCCGGTTACCATCGGCGTATTTGTTAGTTCCGGAACGCTGATGAAGGACGACAAAGACGCCTTACGTTACGACCGAAGTCATGAATTTGACAGCATGAACAATAATTTCGTCGATTTTTTGCTGACGGAAGTGCTGCCTGACGTAGAAACCAAAAAAACAAACGACGGCCGTGCCATACATTTTTCGAGTGATGCAAACGACCATGCCATAGCGGGCGCCAGCAGCGGCGCGATTTGCGCTTTTACGGCGGCCTGGCAAAGGCCTGATGTTTTTAGCCGGGTATACAGTTCCATCGGCACTTATGTAAGCATGCGCGGCGGAGACCAATATCCCGGACTGATCAGGAAAACCGAACCAAAACCTATCCGCATATTTTTGCAGGATGGCGATAAGGACGCCTGGAACCCTTTATTTGGCAGTTGGTATTTGGCTAATATCAATATGGAAGCGGCGCTAAGCTTTGCCGGTTATGAAGTAAACCACGCCTGGGGCCACGGCGGTCACGATGGGGTGCAGGCCACGGCCATTTTCCCCGATGTGATGCGCTGGCTTTGGAAAGGCTGGCCGCAAAAAGTGGTTGACGGGAAAAGCAATAATGATATGCTGAAGACGATTTTGCCGGATACGGGAGCGTGGCAAAACGTAGAGCTAAATTTGAGTTTGGCTGCGATAGCTACCGATGAATTAGGCAAAGTTTGGGTTGTTGATTCAACCGGCGTATCCGGCGAATTAAGCACTGACGGCTCCTTCCATCAAAACGCAGCCGGCAACAAACTAATTGCCATCGCTGCAGGTCCGAGAACCTGGAAAAGCGAAATAGAAGAAAATGGCTACATATTGACTCGTTGTAGTGATGTATTTACCGTTAAACAATTACAAGGGCGGAAAGGGGCCTTTGACGATATCGGCAATTTGTACATTACCTGCATGGCTCCCTATAACGGAAAGTTAAGAGCTCAAGGTGAAATTATATTGATCAAACCTTTTAAAAATCCGATTGTACTGGATTCGAGCATTAGATATGCCTCAGCTATCACTTTATCCCCCGATCATAAATTTCTGTATGTTGCCGAAGACAATACCAACTGGATTTACAGCTTTGCTATTAACCCTGATGGTACGCTTAAAGACAAGGAACGCTGGTACTGGCTGCATCAAACCGATGATTATGGCTACAGCAAGGTATCCGACCTGGCGGTGGACGATCACGGCAATTTATATGCCGCCACCAACCTGGGCGTTCAGGTTTGCGACCAAAATGGAAGGGTCCGCGCTATCTTACAGCTGCCCGCCGGTCCCATTATCGGTTTATGTTTTGGCGGCCCTGATTATGACACACTATTTGTAATTTGCGGCGGCAAGCTTTATAAGCGGAAGCTGAAAGTTAAAGGAGTGCCCGCCTGGGCGCCGCCGGTAAAGGTGGAAAGCCAGGGGGGCGGATAACCACTGGATCAAAATATGAATTACCCGATAAGATTTCAGGACATTGATGCAAGCATTGATTTTTTTTCCGAATTAAACGATATTCATCGAAAGGCGGTAGGCTACTTGTTGAGTTTCAGGTGGTGCGCGAAGATCAGGGACTCGTTTATTTATACGAACCTAGGTGACGTGTTTTGCATTTTTCTTTTTGAAATCGACAATACAGCAAGTGCTGACGATAGTTTTCTTTGGGTTATAGTGGGAGACATTCCGTCAATGTATCTTGATATTCATGGCCCTAAGTCGACCAACGCTGTTGTGCGACGCTACATAGACTTGGCAGAAGACTGGATTGCAACGGTCAAAAATGGATTGCCGGTTGACAATTGTTTTCCTTTTAATGCTGAGCCTGATCTTGAACTAGCCGAACTTTTAGAAAAAAAGATTTTATTTATGAAGGCAACGTTGATTGAAAATATACCGGACGTGCCGCTTCACATTACCTGTTGAAATATGAACCAATGCGATATTTTAATCATAGGCGCAGGCGCCTCCGGCCTGATGGCAGCGCGTGAATTGACAAAAGCCGGTAAATCCGTAACCGTATTGGAGGCCCGCGACCGCTGTGGCGGCCGCATCCACACCATACAAAATATTGAATTAGGCGCTGAATTTATTCATGGCGATCTGCCAGTGACTTTGGGGCTGTTAAAAGAAGCTGGAGTGGAACGTCAGCCTGGCGGGGGCGAAATGTGGCAGCACCGCAACGGCGCGTTCGATCATGAAGACCGCTTTATGGAGGGCTGGGAGGTATTGATGGAAAAGCTGGCTGCGTTGGAAAATGACACCACCATCAACAAATTTTTAGAACAGGCTTTTCCCGGGAACGCATACGACGGGCTAAAAACATCAGTGCGGCAGTTTGCATCCGGTTATGATAACGCCGATCCGGATAAGGCGAGTGCTTTTGCATTGCTGCGCGAGTGGGGAAATGATGATGACGAAGGCCAGTACCGTGTTAAAGGCGGCTATGGTAAGATGACTGCTTTTTTGGAACAGGAAGTGAAGACAGCAGGGGGGAAGGTGACTTTAAACGCAATTGTGAAGCAAATTGAGTGGCGCCCTGGTAAAGTTAAAGCAATAACTGCCGACGGAAAAACGTATGAAGCCGAAAAGGTTATTGTCGCTTTGTCGTTGGGCGTATTGCATGCAAACCCATCCAAAAAGGCAGCCCTATCCTTCAGGCCCGCTATCCCAAAATACTTCGAAGCCGCCCGCAAGATCGGGTTTGGCGCGGTGATCAAAATCTTGCTGGAGTTTGACGCCCCTTTTTGGGAAGATCAGCAAACAGAAATTCTTGCCGGAAAAAGCGCGAAAAATATGGCATTTGTACTATCCGATGAGGAAATACCCACCTGGTGGACACAGGTTCCGGAACACAGCCCGGTTCTGACCGGCTGGTTGGGCGGCCCGGCAGCTGAAACCAAAAAGGATTTAACGGATCGGGATATCCTTCACTTGTCCCTGACAGCTCTCGGCAACATATTTAAACGAGCTACCGACGAATTGCAAAACCGGCTGATCTCCTCCCACATCGTAAACTGGACGGCTGACCCGTGTGCTCTGGGCTCGTACGCCTATGACATGGTTGAATCGCATAGTGGGAGAAAAGTACTGAACGAAGCTATTGAAAAAACAATTTTTTTTGCCGGAGAGTATATGTACGAAGGCCCTGTGATGGGAACGGTTGAAGCGGCGCTAATCAGCGGGAAAGAAGTCGCGAAGAAAATTCTTAATCCGGCGGCCAGTAGTTCCCCGAAATAACGATCATATCCAGCATTTTGATCGTATTATCATAATAATCGAAGTCCTTTAGCTTATACCCAATTAAGTACGCCAAAAGTTTGTTTAACCATTGTTGGTTTTGCTTGTCAACCATGGCTGAAACGGCAAACGGGGCACTAAAGCTAAGGGCTTCAAAGTCGCGGCCTTTTAGGTCATTGCCATCCAAAGTGTAGCCGGCGGACAAATTGTAGGTGTCGTTTTTAGTGGTTTCCCGTATCCACCTGTTTATTTTATCCACCATGGTTTTCGAGCGGCTATCCCCTGTCAGTAAATAATCTGTCGCCAGGCGCCAGGGGTCCCGGCAGGCATTGTAATTGTAATAGCCGTCGTAGGGCGATTCAAGGTAATGTGGTGGCGCCGGTTTGGGGCTTTTATTAATATGGACAATAAAATCAGGTATCAAACCGGCATTGGGGCTGTATTGCTCCTGCATGCTGCCGAATAACTTGTACCCCTCATCAATTACATTTATCCACCGCTGGTCGCCTGTGGCCGCGGCAAATGCTTTAAAATGATCAGGCATAAAATCCGACGAACGCGTATCAAAATAGTCTTTGCTTTCGGCTTCAATCCCATCACAAAGTAATATTGACCATGTTTGATGATTGATATCATGTTGCATAATATCATCGATCATTTTCCTAGCCGCGTCGAGATAATTCACATCGCCTTTGCTTCCCCATTGCTTATCCGCCAGCAATAATGAGTAAGCTATATCCATATCACCATCCGTGGCGGATGTTCCGTCCAGGCTTTTGCCGTTTTTATATTGTGCCCAGGCCATTAAATACTTGCTCCGCTTATCGGGATGTGCTTTATAGTAACGGACCAAATTATCGTAGCTCATTTTTGCTGATGGGTCAAAACCGGCCATCAATACCGTAATCACCATCCCATAACCCAGCCCTTCGGAAACGCACTGTTTATTCTCCTTCTCGTCAAACCAAACAAAGTTTTGGGCTTTCCCCGGTACGTTTTTTATAAAACGCCTTTTCCATTGGGTATAAAAACTTCGCACGGTACTATCCAATTGAGCTTGCGAAAAGTTACCAGGTTTAATGGTGCCGGCGAAATACTTTACGTGCTGCGGGAATGGTTTTAAAACCGGCTGGGCGATCGACGTGATTCCCAAACAAAGAAGAAGTATTAAAGCAAACGCCTGTTTCATTTAAATAATTTTCCCTTTGTATAAACGTGCGGCCGGTTCATGGCCGACGAAATAAATTTTATGATATTTTTTAGCGTTATACTTTTTATTTTCGTCATTTTAGCGCAATAATGTCCAGGCATATCCCCGCTAAATAGCTAATATACAAGTATAGCTAATCATCGTAACAGCTATAATACTTTTTATTGTGTCATTTATACACCGTATAGTTTTAATTTTGTCCATCCTTCGATCAAAGCTTATGTCGAAAAGTATCCTTAAATATATCTTTTTATTCTTTTTTTTATTCTTTCCCGCGGTTTTGTTTCTTACCAACGCACAAGGTCAGCAAAAAGTGCTGGGCTTAAAAGAGGCGGAGCAAATAGCATTGGCTAACTACGGTACCATTAAGTCAAAAGCCGACCAACTGAATGCTTCAAAAGCCTATCTCACGGAAACTAAAACGGAATACCTGCCAAATTTAAGTGTTTCGGCACAGCAGGATTATGGTACGGTGAATTCGCAATACGGCCCTTTGTATGGTTATAACGGTTTATCGGTTGCGTCTTCGGGCCCCATAACACCCAGTCAAAACTGGAATGCAGCTTTCGGCTCGCTTTATTTGAGTAATGTAAACTGGGATTTCTTTGCGTTTGGCCAGGCGGTCGAAAAAGTTAAAGTACAGCAAAGTACGGTCAACTTAAATCAAACCGATTTGGCGCAGGAAACCTTCCAGCACCAGGTCCGCGTGGCCACCGTTTATTTAAATCTTTTGGCAGCCCAGCAGTTAAGTAAAGCCCAGCAGGATAACCTTAAGCGGGCCAGTGATTTGCGGACAGTGGTTGTTGCCCGCGTAAAAAGCGGGTTAAATCCCGGTGTTGATTCGTCGCAGGCGAACGCCGAAGTATCGAACGCCCGCATCGCACTCACCAATGCCAAAGAAACCGAGGCGGAGCAAGCCAATTTACTGGCGCAATATCTTGGCATAGCCCCGCAGGACTTTGTGCTCGACAGCACATTTGTGACCAAAGCCCCCAACAATACCGACCCGCAATCACAGTTGAACCTCACCGACCACCCGTTGCTTAAGTTCTATCAAAACAGGATTAATGTGAGCGATGAAGAAGCGAGGTATTTGAAAACCTTTAGCTACCCTACATTTTCGCTGTTCGGCGTGTTCCAGGGCAGGGGAACTGGTTTTAATGCAGGGTACGGCTCAAATTATAGCGATTATAACAGCAGCTACGGCGCCGGCGCCGACCCAACACGTTATAATTATTTACTCGGGGTGGGCGTTACCTGGAACCTGACCAATATTTTAAGGTCGAATTACCAGGTAAAAGCGCAAAAATTTACATCGGCAGAATATAAAGATGATTATGACCTGGTTAGCCAGCAGCTGACAGATGAAGAGGCGCTTGCGGAAACGCGTATCAGCAATGCTTTAAAAAATTACCAGGAATCGCCGCAGGAAGTAAAGGCGGCGTCAGATGCTTATCTGCAAAAATATACTTTATACAAAAATGGACTGGCCAACATCGTCGACTTTACCCAGGCGCTTTATGTGCTGAACCGGGCCGAGGTAGATAATTATATTGTGAAAAATAATGTTTGGCAGGCATTGCTTTACAAAGCCGCTGCAACCGGCGATTTTGGAATATTTATTAATAACTTTTAAGTATAAATAATGGGACTTATTAAAGGTGCGCTGCGAAGACCGATTACCGTCCTGGTTATCGTGGCCGGCTTGTTTTTTTTCGGTATCAATGCCATCAGGAGTATCAAGATCGATATTTTCCCCAACCTTAACCTGCCGGTTATCTATATTTCGCACCCTTATGGCGGCTACACCCCCGACCAGATGGAAGGCTATTTCGGTAAGCAATACGTTAGCTTACTGCTTTATGTATCGGGCGTAAAAAGTATCGAAACCAAAAACATAACGGGGCTAACGCTGATAAAGCTTACTTTTTACGAAGGTACCAATATGGCGCAGGCCGCCGCGGAAGTTACCTCCTACGTCACCAGGGCACAGGCCTCATTCCCGCCCGGTTCGCAACCGCCATTTATTTTAAGGTTCGACGCATCTACCTTGCCAGTCGGGCAGTTGGTGCTTACCAGCCCAACGCGTTCAAACAATCAGTTGCTCGACCTTGCAAATGTTTATATACGTTCGTCGTTTACCTCGGTACCGGGCCTTGTATCCCCGGCGCCGTTTGGGGGTAATACCCGTACCATATTGATCCGTGTCGATCCCGAGAGACTTCGCGCACACAATTTAACACCCGACCAGATTGTTGCGGCTTTGCGCGATAATAACCAAAATACGCCCGCCGGGAACGTGCGAATAGGCGACTATAACTACCTGACCCCAGCAAACACTTCCGAAAAAAAAATCAGCGATTTTGGCGACATCCCCCTGTACAAAAATGGCGTGCAAACGGTTTTTATGCGCGATGTGGCCAGTGTTGAGGACGGGGCTGATATTACTTCGAGCTACGCGCTGGTTAATGGCAAGCGGTCGGTTTACTTGCCCATCACCAAATCCGCCGATGCTTCCACCTGGGAGGTTGTGCAAAACCTGAAAAAGGCCATTCCCCGGTTCCAGGCGCTGCTTCCGGAAGATGTGAAACTATCCTATGTTTTCGACCAATCGGTATATGTGATCAACGCCGTAAAAAGCCTTGCGGAAGAAGGCGCAATAGGCGCGCTGTTAACTGGTTTAATGGTGCTGTTGTTTTTGGGTGACCGAAGGGGAGCCCTCATCGTAATACTCACCATCCCAACCTGTATCATTTCGGGTATATTATTCCTGTATCTTTTCCATCAAACCATCAACATTATGACGTTGAGCGGTTTATCGTTGGCGATCGGTATTTTGGTTGACGAATCGACAGTTACCATCGAGAATATTCACCAGCACTTTGACATGGGCAAGCCAAAGGCGCTTGCTATTTGGGATGCCTGTAAGGAAATTGCCTTTCCCAAGTTGCTCATCCTGTTTTGTATCCTCGCAGTATTCGCACCGGCTTTTACCATGACAGGAATCCCCGGCGCGCTGTTTTTACCGCTGTCGCTGGCCATCGCTTTTTCGATGATCACCTCTTACATGCTGGCGCAAACTTTTGTGCCGGTAATGGCTAACTGGGTGATGAAAAATGAGCATGAAGACAAAAGCCATGCCGATGGTTTTGCCATGGAAGACGAAGGTGAAGAATGGCAACAAAAAGACCTCGCCGTAAAACATGCCACCGAGGGTTCCGCCGAGCACACCCGTTTTGACCGTTTCAGGCTGCGATTTTTGAGTTGGATAGACAAGATGATGCCCGGCCGGAAGTGGATCGTGAGTTTATATGCCGTAGCCGCGCTCGGCCTGGCGTTTTTGCTTTTCAATATTATCGGGCGCGATATTTTGCCGAAGGTAAACTCGGGTACTTTCCAGGTGCGCTTAAGAGCGCCCGATGGCACGCGGCTTGAACGCACCGAATTGATTACTATAAAAGCGACGCATATTTTATACGACCTGGTTGGCAGGCAAAATGTGGAGATCACCTCCGCCTTTGTCGGCCAGCACCCCGGCCAGTTCTCTACCAGCCCGATATATTTGTTTATGGCCGGCCCGCAGGAGGCTGTTTTGCAGGTTAATTTGGTTGAAAGCTATAAAACGGATTTGGATGAGCTGAAAGAAAAGTTCCGCAAGAAAATGAAGGAAGCACTTCCGCAGGTTAATTTGTCATTTGAGCCGATCGAACTCACCGATAAGATTCTGAGCCAGGGCTCGCCAACACCGATCGAGGTTGCCATATATGGCAAAAATAAGGCCCAAAACGTTCAATGGGCAATGAAGGTGCTGGATAAACTGAATAAAATAAGCTACCTGCGCGACGTACAGATCGGGCAGTCGTTTAAATACCCGGCCATTGATATCGATATCGACCGGAAGCGGGCAGCCGAATTAGGTGCAAGTGTGAACGATATTTCGCGTTCATTGGTTGCAGCGACCTCGTCATCGCGGTATACAGAAAAAAATGTGTGGCTCGACCCTAAAGTCGGATTAAGCTATGCTGTACAGGTTGAAGTGCCGGAATACCAAATGTCAAGCATAAACGATATAAAGGCGATACCGGTGATGGCCGATCAACCCCGGCCTGTTTTGAGCGACCTGGCAACCGTAACACCCACTACTACTTACGGAGAAGATGATGACCTGGGTGCAGTGCCAATGGTTACGGTAACAGCGAACCTGAATAAAAAAGACCTTGGCGCAGCGACCGACGATGTACAAAAAGCATTGGGGTCGCTGGGCAAATTGCCGCGCGGACTCACAATAGCACCCCGCGGTTTGAGCCAGACTTTAACCGACACGCTGGATAGCTTGTCATCGGGTTTATTGGTCGCGATCATTGTGATCTTCCTGATGCTGGCGGCAAATTTCCAGTCGTTTAAGATGTCGTTTGTTGTATTGTCATCGGTGCCCGCCGTATTATTCGGCTCGTTATTGCTGGTTAAGCTCACAGGCGCAACGTTGAACCTGCAATCGTATATGGGAATGATCATGTCGGTAGGGGTATCCATATCCAACGCCGTACTATTAATTACCAACGCCGAAGAACTTAGAAGGCACAATGGCGATGCGCTCAGGTCGGCCAGGGAGGCAGCAGCGCTCCGTTTACGCCCGATATTAATGACCAGTTTGGCGATGATCGTTGGTATGATACCGATGGCATCAGGTCTTGGCGAAGGCGGCGACCAAACATCGCCACTAGGCCGTGCGGTTATCGGCGGCCTGCTGGCATCAACATTCGCAACACTGCTGATATTGCCATTGGTTTTCGCATGGGTACAGGGTAAAACAACAACTGACTCGGTTTCCCTCGACCCTGAAGATAAAGAAAGTAAATTTTATGTCCCTTTGCATCACAATGAACAACACAAAAAATAACATGGTCTGTGCACTTGCCGCCCTTTGTTTAGGCCTTGGCTTTTTCAGCTCCTGCGGCCCCGACCAAAAGGAAAAAGACGAGCAGCAGCAAACTATAAAACAGGAAGACGCTATCGACATGCCCGCGGTTGTCGCAGTTCCGGTACAAAAAGGCAAATTGGTTTCAACTATTGCCGTTCCCGGCGAACTGGTACCCTACCAGGAAGTGGAGCTATATGCTAAAATAAACAGCTACGTAAAGAAGCTTTGGGTTGATATTGGCTCGCAGGTGCACCAGGGCCAGTTATTGGTAACGCTTGAGGCGCCCGAGATCAATTCGCAACTGGCGGAAGCGGAATCCCGCATCAAGCAAATGGAAGCAACTTATTTTGCCAGCAAGGCTACTTACGACCGCCTGTACAATACCAGTAAAACGCCCGGAACCGTTTCGGAAAACGACCTGGAGCAAGCAGAGGCCAAAAAGAATGCCGACCTGGCCAATGTTGACGCAGCAAAGTCGTCGTACAAAGAAGTGGCGGCAAATTTAAGCTACCTCGAGATCAGGGCGCCGTTTGATGGGGTGATCACGCTTCGTAACGTTAACGAGGGGGCATACGTTGGCCCCGGAGGCAAAACTATCGATCCTTTGCTGGTGTTGCAGGATCAGCAAAGGATGCGGCTTGTGGTGTCGGTGCCTGAAAATTATACCGGCGGGTTGAACGATAAAGACCAGGTTACTTTTTCGGTCGAGGCGCTGCCAAACCGGAAATTTACCGCTCAAGTTACACGTTTGGCTGGTGCGTTAGACACTAAATTGCGGTCGGAACGAATAGAAATGGACGTTTATAACAAAGACAGGAAGCTCCTGCCGCATATGTATGCCAACGTTGATGTACCGCTGCCCTCCCGCGACAGCGCGATTATCGTGCCCAAAACCGCAGTGGTTACTTCTACCGAAAAAGTGTTCGTAGTGAAGATTGTGAATAATAAAGCCGAATGGGTTGATGTTAAGAAGGGCATTCAGTCAGGCGACCAAATGGAAGTTTACGGTAACCTGCAAAACGGAGACCAGGTTGTTAAGCAAGCCTCTGATGAAATAAGGGATGGGGCAACACTAAGGGTTAGCCGGCAATAAATTAAGACCGCGTCAATATTACACGCATCACGCAATAATTGACCCGCCGGCATACGAAAAACAGCGCATTAAAAAACAGGCCCTGCCATTTTGGCGAGACCTGTTTTTTGCTGATATCTATTTAGTAACGGCTTCCGCCGCCGCCGCGATTACTGTCTCTTGAGAAGCCGCCACCGCCGCCGCCACCGCGGTTACCACCGCCATAGCCGCCACCGCCGCCACGGCTACCGCCGCCGCCGAAACCACCTCTGCGGTCGCCGCCGCCACCTGATTTCTTTTCTTCAGCCTGGCTTACAGCAATGTTTCTCCCTTTCACACTAGACCCGTTTAACGCTGTAATGGCGCTTTGGGCGGCTTCATCGTCCGTCATTTCTACGAAGCCAAAGCCTTTGCTTCTTCCTGTTTCTCTGTCGCTAATTAGTTTTACCGAGCTTACTTCTCCGTAAGCTTCGAAAAGCTGCCTTAATTCTGCTTCCCCTAGTGAGTAAGGAAGACTTCCTGCAAATATGTTCATTAAAATTAATTTATGGGACGGCGTATGTGAACCCGCCCTCTTTTGTTCTCTTCAAATATAGCAATACATATTTGATGATTTAAGTATCAAAATGCAAATAAATGATAATTGTTTTAAAAAAAGTTTAAATCACCTGTTCTATCAGGTAACATTTTTCGTTCAAGGTAAATTTATTTCCTGATTTTAGCCCTTTTAGCTTCAACCCGATTGGCGAGGCCGGCGAAACCGCGTAATATTTATTGTTGTTAACCGTTAACAACCCCGCACTTATGGCCAGGTAAAAGCTGCCGTTGTCGGTAATCACCAGGCTTCCCGGCTCCACCGTTTCAGAGCTCCCACCGGTACCAATCGCACTCAAGGCCACTTTTAGCTTGTTGGCCTCATTCAATTGGGCCATATTCCGGTCGGTCTCCTGCTGTATCATTTCGCGGCTGGTCTCATATTTATCGCCCGCGCTGCTTTTGGTTTCGTCGTTTGCTGCCGCCTGGGTATCGTTAAGGGCTTGCTTGGCTGCTTCCATGCGGTTTTGCACATAAACAACGCATTGTTGATACAATTCTTTTTTAAGGTCGATCATATTTTAGTGTGAAAGTCCGAATCCCGATAGCTATCGGGACGGGAAAGTCCGAAAGATAGACAAGGTAAGTATTTAATGTTTGTGCCGGTTTAGTTGTTTTTAAAAAATAAAAGCCCCCTTACACTCGCTGCTTGGGGGCTTTCAACCTAAACCTTATCACAATTATAAATGCGAGATGCACTTATATACTTAAAGTAACGAATAAAAAGTGAATAAGTTTTCCTCGTGCGAAAAAAATTGACTAATAAATGATGATTTTCGCTGTGGGAAATAATTTTTCAGCTATTCGTCACCGGATTGTTACATGCTTTCGTTTTTTTAGGATAGAAAGCGAGTTTGGGGGGTATAAATCCGTTTTTATCGCCCAATTATGACCTGCCGAAACTTGTATTACAATGTAGCCGCAAAGAACTTTAAGGAGCTAATGATATGTTTCGACCAATAAGCCCATTCGTGGCTGCCGGGGTTTTCTTCATAGTGATGGGGTATTCCTGCTTTTTCCATTTTTTTATGGAGGGCACGGTTGTAGCTGATCAAAAGGTCATCGGTACCGCAGTCGAACCTTATTGGCGGCAAATGCTCGCGATTGCGCAGAAAAGTTTCGAACACATCTTCATCGGCGGCATTATCCTGCGCATAGTTTTTTAACGATTCTTCAACAAAGAATTTGATCTGCGCCAGGCTGGTTATGGAGGAGTGTCCGGAAATTGCCCTGAATTTTGGCGAATATTTGGCGCCGATCCTTAACGCCCCGAAACCACCCATCGACAGGCCCGAAATAAATAATGGAGATTCTGGTTTTGCCCCGTTAATGCACTCAACTAACGCATCAGGCACATCTTCCGCTATCCATTTCTCAAAATCATAGGCGCCGTGGGGCAGGTATCCTGATCCATCGCCCCAAAGGCCATCCGAAGGCATAGCCAGGATCATCGGCGGGAGCTCACCGCTTTGAATCAATTCATCCAGTTTTAAATGTACGCCCGAACTGTATGCCCAGCTCCACGCGCTGCCATAAACACCATGCAGCAATATTACAATGGGCAGTGTGTCAAGAGAGCATAAACCTGCGGGAGCATAAACAGTTATATCGCCGCGCCCCTTTAGGTTTGGCGTTTTTACTGTAATAAACCGTAAATTACTATTTTCGTAAAGCGGGTTTGATATTTCTAAAGTCTTAAATCTGGCCATTATTTTCAATTAGTCGAATACGATAACACCCTTCGCATTTTTGCCTTTCAGCATGTCGTCAAACGCTTTATGCAGGTGAGTTAAAGAATATGTATTGGTGATCATTTCTTCCAGCAGCAATCTGCCGTCTTCAAAATGTTTGATAATCTCTGGAAAGTCGATCTGCGGACGGCATTTGCCATATAGCGGGTTGAGGTAAAGTTTGTCCCACTCAAAAAGCCGCATATCAATGGTGATATCCTGCTCTATGCCGCTAACTTGCACAGCGGTACCTGCATTGCGCACCATAGCCAGCGGGGCAGCGCCCAGTTCGGGGATGGCGGTACATTCAAAGGCATAATCGGCGCCCCGGCCATTTGTAAGTTCTTTAACCTGTTGTGCAGCTCGCAATAAACCGGAATCATTCTTGTCGGCGAGGATAGTATTGGTGGCCCCGAATTTCTTCGCCATCCACAGCCGCACCGGGTTTACGTCGACAGCGATGATCGCACCGGCTTTGGCTATTTTGGCGCCCTGTATCACATTAAGACCAACGCCGCCTGTGCCCAGTACCACAACCGAAGATCCATGCTTTACCTTCGCCGCATTAACAACCGATCCGTACCCGGTCATCACCCCGCAGCTGATGATGCTCGCTGCCGGGAAGGACATTTTTTCGGAAGTGTTTTTTACTACCGCGCCGGTTTTAACCAGGGTGTACTCCGCAATTGTACCGATGTTGAAGGAGCGCAAAACGGGCTGCCCATCTTTGGTGGTACCCATTGGATGGGCGTGGCCGGGAGTGTAGCCGTTACCACCGGCCGTAACCGGCGAAGCGATTTCGCATAAGTGTTCGTTGCCTTCCAGGCATTGAAAGCATTTACCGCAATGCATAGCCCAATTCAGGATCACCTTATCACCGGGAGCGACGCCGGATACATCTTTCCCAACTTTCTCAACAATTCCGGCGCCCTCATGCCCGATAATTAGTGGTTTGCCCCAGCTTAACGAATCGTAATCGGTATGGCAAAGCCCTGCCGCCTTCATCTTTACCAGCACTTCATCATCCTGCGGGCCCTGTACTTCTATCTTTTCTATTGTAAAATTCCCACGGCCATCGGTAATGGCCGCCCTGCACGTTATCGCCATCTTAATTTGCTGTGTTTTTTCCAAAAAGGTAAATGAATGGTATGTCAAGGCGCTTAGCCCAGGCATATTCGTTATGCACCGCGCCTTTATAAACCTTGTACATTAGTTTTACTTCCGGGTGTTTATTCGCAAGCAGGGTTTCCATCCGGTCATTGTCGGGCAGAAATAT
>Ga0302140_10000788_pt1 | contig 41642 bp, 39 predicted proteins | sample I_Bog_E1_1_FD_202095 | JGI IMG/M metagenome (GOLD analysis project Ga0302140, IMG submission 202095) | Peat permafrost microbial communities from Stordalen Mire near Abisko, Sweden - I_Bog_E1_1 | ecosystem: Environmental > Terrestrial > Soil > Wetlands > Peat | place: Sweden: Abisko, Stordalen...
CCAGCATCAACTGCCGAAGATGGGTCACGGTAAACCTCCTGTGACCCGAGGCTTACACAGCCAATAATGCCCGGGGACAACCCATGCAGCAGCGTCCGTCGCGCCAGCGACTTAGTTCAAACGCCCTAGGGTCCCGGAGCGCTTCTGGAATGATGCATAATTGCCAATGCGCAAATCAGCAGTTCTCGGGATTGCAGGTTGAGATCGAACAGTCGTTTGCGTCATTGTGATCACAAAAGGGAACCCGGCACATGTAAACGGCCTGCCCGTATTGGGCAGGCCGCTTGTGTTGGTTGCGAGGTTCGGGTTACTTCAACGTCAGCTCCGCGCTCAGCGGCGTATTCTCGCTCGAGTCCCCGACCCGGATTACGAACTTGCCGGGATCGATGGTCCACTTGTGGGCGGCCGTGTCCCAGTAGCTGAACGCGCGGGCGTCGAGGTTAAGGGTGACATGCTTTGTTTCGCCGGGGGCGAGCCGCACCTTCTCAAAGCCTTTGAGTTCGCGCTCGGGGCGTGTGGCTTTGGCGGAGGGATCGGAGACATAGAGTTGAGCTACCTCAGCTCCTGCCACGCTGCCGGTGTTGGTCACGTCGAAGCTCACCGGAACGGTCACCCCGGATGCAGCTATCTCTGGAACGTCGAGTTTGGAGAAGCTGAAGGTGGTGTAGCTCAGCCCAAATCCGAAGGGATAGAGCGGATGCTTGCCTGTCGTGGTCCAGTAGCGGTAGCCGACCATCAGGCCATCCTGGTACTTCACGGTGGGAATGATGTAATCTACCGGCGCCTTGCCGGGTTCGATTACGTGCAGCGTCTTGTCCGCGCCCTTGATTGGGAAGTAGTACGGCGCCGAGGGGTTTTCTTCCCAACTGCGATCGAAGCTGACTGGCAGCTTGCCCTCGGGATTGTGCTTGCCAAAGAGAACCTCGGCGATCGCCGTGCCGCCTTCCTGGCCGGGGTACCACGTGTGGAGCAGCGCTGGAACCTTGTCGAGCCAAGGCCGCACGTCCATACCGCCGCCACCGGTAAGGGTGACGATGGTGTGCGGATTGGCCTTCGCCACAGCCTCAATCAGCGCGTCCTGGCCCCAGGGCAGCGCAAAGGAGCGATCGTGGCCCTCGCCCTCCGACTTAGGATCGAAGCCCACGGCCACGACCACCACATCCGCGGCGGCTGCGAAAGTCTTTACATCGGCTGTAATTAGGTCCTGCTCATAGGCGATGCCCAGTCCCAGGTGCGGAGCGGACTCATGCGGCAGGTAATCGACGACGACGCTGATTGCCTGGCCGGCGGTGAGGTCGAGCGTGGCAGATTGCGGAGCCTGGCCTTCAGCGTGGGGCGGGAAGGGAATCGCCTTGCCGTCCACAGAGAGATTGAAGTTGTCGCTATCCCATCCCCCGGAATGCGCTAGAAACACATATTTGCCGGTCTTTGCCGCCTTATATCTGGCGGTGTAGCGATAGCTTTGCGACGACTGAGCCTCGTGTTGCCTCCCTACGCGAATGCCGTCGGTGATGTTCTGGATTGTGATCGTTTCGGGTTTGCCGGTGAACTCCCTGTTGGGATAGGCGGCTAGTTCAATGGCGCCGTCCCATTGGGTTTTGCGGAACACTTCATCCATCTGGGGCAGCCCGCGGCTATACAGGACGTGTACGTCAGGTCCAAGCAGGTTAGCGATTCCAGTGAGGGTGCTGACCGGCTCAAAGGCCTGAGCCTCAGACGATCCACCGCCGCCGGGGACAGCCGGATAAGCGTCTGGGCCGATGACGGCGATGGTCTTGATCTTGGCCGGATCGAGCGGCAGAAGGCCACCCTCATTCTTGAGCAGCGTAATGCTTTCGCGTGCGCCGTCCAGTGCGATGGCGCGATTGGCGACGGAGTAGGTGGAGTCTGCCGGATCGAATTGCGGCCGGTCGAGGAAGCCGTAGCGCAGCGCGGTGCGGAAGAGCCGCAGCACCTTGTCGTCAATCGTGGACTCTTTGACCGAGCCATCCTTGACGGCGGTCAGCAGCGCATCGGCGTTCATGAAGCGCGGGCTGGGCATCTCCAGGTCGAGGCCGTTGTTGGCCGCGCCCACCGAGTCGTAGGTGGCGTCCCAGTCCGACATCAGAATGCCCTTGAAGCCCCACTCGCCCTTGAGCACCTTCAGGTTGAGGAATTCATTTTGCGTGGCATGGACTCCGTTGATCAGGTTGTAGGAATTCATGACCGCATCCACCTGGCCCTTGGTGACGGCGGCTTCAAATGCCGGCAGGTAGATCTCGCGCATGGTCCGCTCGTCAACTTCCACGTTGACGTTGTGCCGGTTGTACTCCTGGTCGTTCAAGGCATAGTGCTTGACGGTGGCAATAACCCCCTGAGACTGAACGCCCTCGATAAACGGGACAACCAAGATGGAGTTCAGGAAAGGATCCTCAGAGAGATATTCAAAGTTGCGGCCGCCAATGGGAGACCGCGCGATGTTGACGCCGGGGCCGAGCAGAAAATTGACGTTGCGGGCGCGGGCATCCTGGCCCAGGGCCGCGCCTAGTTTGCGCGCCAGCTCGGGATCCCATGAGGCGGCAAGCGCAACGCCGCCGGCGTAGGCAGTCGTCGGTCCCCAGGTACGCACACCGACCGAAGCGTCTGACATTTTGAAGCGCGGCAGATCGATACCGGGAACGGCATGGGTATACATGCTGTCAATACCGCCGAGCAGTTCAATTTTCTCGTCGAGAGTGAGTTTGGCCACCATGGCTTGCGCCTTTGCTTCGATGGCGGGTGAGTCTGGTGCAGGCGCCTGCGCGGAAACCTGAGCCGCCGCAGCCATAAGGCAAGCGAGAAGCAAAGGCAGAAAAGCCGTGATGGCAAGGGGCGCAATCGATTGAGTAGAGGATTCTTTAAGGTTTCTCATAACCTTGTGAAGGGTACAGGATTTGCCTAGCTACTGTATAGTTCGGAATCTGCACCGTTTTCAATGCCTGAGTTGGGAGGATTGGCGTCGATGCCGTCGAACGATAGAGGTGTGACACGAATCACAACGGGGGGTGAATGGTGTCACTGCCTTGCATTCCATTGGAAGTGCAAACTCTGAGTCCTATGGGCATCTTCCCATGGGGCGTCGCTGTGCGGCGGGAGGCACCATGAGCTTTGAAGTCGGCATGAAGACCATCGTCGTGGCCACGGACTTGAACGGCCAGTCGGAGGCGGCTCTGGAATATGCCCGCAAATTGGCCGGAGCGTATGGTGCGAGGATTGTGTTGGCGCATGGCATCGACCCTGTGGATTATGCCGCTGTGGACGCGGTACCCAGTTTGGTGCTCAAGGGGCTGAGCGAAGAGGCGCGCGCGGCGCTGGATGCAATGGCCGGCGATCTGCTGCGGGAAGGCATACCCAGCCATTCTGAGATTCGCCAGGGCGCGGTGGCGCAGATGCTGGTGGATGTGGCCCGGCAATATGAGGCCGGCTTGATCGTGATCGGCACCAAGGGAATCGAGGGCGCAGGACCGGTGATTGTGGGCGCGGTTGCCGAGCAGTTGGTGCGGGTGTCGCCTTGTCCGGTGCTGGCGGTCGCGGCTGACTGGAACGCAGGGGCATACCGACCGGTTCCCGGCGGGCCGGTTCTGCTGGCGATGGAGCGCAATGAGGCTACGCCGGCAGCGGCGGCTACGGCCCATTCGCTGGCAAAGACATTTCATCGCACGCTGCTGGTGATGCACGCGCGCCCGCCGGCAGCGGCTTGCGCCTTTCTAAATCCAGGCTCGGCCACGCTGGAGGAGTTTGGCGTAAAAGCAACCGGAGAGTTTCCTGTGCGCTACATGGTCAAGGATGGCAGCCCGGCAGATGCAGTGGTGGAAGCAATCACGCAGTACCATCCCTGCATTTTGGTGGTTGGAGTGAAGCGCGCCAGCGATACGCCGGGGCCGCATGGAACTGCTTTTGCCTTGCTGGCCCGCTCGCGCGTGCCGGTGCTGTGTGTTCCGCCTGAATCAGTGTCCGCGGTCCAGGAGATGGAGAGTTGTACCCAGGCACGGGCCCTATAGCAAAAGCAAGGGAGTCAAGAGCCTCGCTCTTGACGGGAGATGGCAGACGTTGGGCGAAATCCTGACCGCATCTCATGGAATCCTTTTTCCGAACTCATTGCATCTGAAGCGATTTGCAGGAAAGGGAGTATGGGCCATGAATTTCGGTTCATCGCAAATTCGCAGTACCAAAGGCGTTCGCCAGGCAGAGACAGACAGGTGGAAGGTAGAAGCCGATCCATCTGGTACCGGACAGCAGGCGGAGATGAAGGAAGAAGGAACTATGGGACCTGAGGCAAGGTCCGGAGGATTGGATGCCGTCCAGGCACATCCGCTGGCTGAGTTGCTGGCGTGTCCGCCTGCGACCGGGAACCTGCTGAATGGCTCGGCAAAGTGCATCGATTTCGATGCAGGGGAGACAGTCTTTCGCCAAAAGGACATCTGCCAGGGGCTTTATGTTGTAGTTTCCGGACAGTTCCTGCGCAGGACGGAGCGGCTGGATATGCGCCTGACGCTCGGGCCGGCGCGCGCCGGGGACCTGGTGGAATTGGCGGCCGCGCTGGGCGATGGGCATCATACCTACACGCTGAGCGCGCAAACCCCCGGATCGGTACTCCTGCTGCCCACGGAGTCTCTCAATTTGGCATTTATTGACTATCCGCCGCTGCGGATGCAGTTGCTGGAGGAGCTGGCGCGAGAGGTCTCCCGCGCTTATTACAACTGCTGCTTGAACCGCACCAGCAGGATACGCCGGCGGAGCACGACCGCTGGAGCAGCATAGACGCGGCTTTTGTATCGAAATGCTCCTGTTTGCGGGAATTCATGACCGCAACGGGAATTGAGGGTAAATCCCTGTCTTGTGCCGCAGATAAATGCGCTATACTTCAATTTGACCAGCGGAACAAGTATGGCCTCATTCCATTCTCATCACCCTCCGGAAGATTGTATTAACTGTGAGCACCGCCATCTGCGGATGTTCTGCAATCTCACACCCGAGGCTTTGCACGACTATGACGGGATTGGCATCATGATGAGCCATGCCCGTGGCGCAAAGCTGTTTACCGAGGGCGACCCGGCGCGCAACGTCTTTGTCATCTGCTTTGGACAGGTAAAAATCTCCTCGACCTCCCGCGATGGCAAGACCATGATTCTCAAGATCGCCGGCCCCGGCGACGTGATGGGTCTGAGCGCCGTGCTGGCCAATGTGCCCCATGAAGTGACTGCCGAAGCCATCGAGCCCTGCCAGGTAAAGACGGTGCGCAAACAGGAGTTTGTCGACTTCCTGGGGCGCCACGGCATTGCCAGCATGCACGCGGCGCAGTCGCTCTCCGGCGAGTATTTGACTGTCTTTCACGATGCCAAGCGCCTGGCGCTGTCTGGTTCGGCGGCGGGGCGGCTGGCCCGTCTGCTGCTCGACTGGGGTCGTGCCGCAAACAGCGGCAAGCCGGAAATTCGCTTCACGATGGCTCTGACCCATGAGGAAATCGCCAACATGGCCGGCACATCGCGCGAGACCGTCACGCGGCTGCTCAATCAGTTTCGCCGCGATCAGTGGATCACCATCAAGGGCGCCAGCATGACGATCATCAAGCCCGACCAACTGGAACGCCTGACGGCCTAAACTCTCTTAAAGAACCTTTTTCAAGTCAATCCCGCCATCAAAACATGACTTTCGTGCGCTGACGTCGTTAGCCCGCCGCGCGGTCAGCCCAACATCCCAACCCTCCATCAAACGAACGGGGGGGCCTCAGACCTCAGCGCCGTTTCCTGGCGGAGTGAGAACTCGTTCGACCGCAGCCTTGAGCGGCGGCAAATCGTCCTGGATCGTGTTCCAGACGGTTTCAACCTCGACCCGGTCGTATTGATGACGCAACCAATTGCCGACGCCGCGAATATCGCGCCACGGGACACCGGGACAGAGCGCCTCAGCGTCATCCTTCAGCCGGATGGCCGCCTCGCTGATGATAAGCATCTTGCGCTCGACAGCCGCCTGGGTCTTGTCGTCCCTGCGATATGCCTCAAAATCGATCCCACCCACAAATTGTTCGCTGAACAGGATGCTCTCAAGAATGTCGCTGAGATGCGATTTGGCATCCTCAAAAGGCATGGATGGCCTCGCGCATGGCGCGCGCGCGCACTACCTCTTTCATCGATCCCGCCGGAGAGAGATCGACCCTCACGCCGAGCAGGTCGCTGAGCCGGTTCTCAAGATGCGCCATGCCGACCAGCGATAAGCGCTTCGATCGGTCGAGGTCGGCCATAAGATCGACATCCGACTGGGAAGTTTCCTCACCACGCGCAACCGAGCCAAACAGGCGCAGATGAACGATGCCGGCAGCCCTCAGCTCCGGCTCGTGCCGGCGCAGCGTCTCGATAAGAGAACCTTTGTTCATACTGGAACTGTGACACAACTGGCGATTCGATTTCAAGAGTGCATCTCGTGGGAACGACGGCAGGGTGATACAGGTCTTGTCCACCGCCGCGCAGTCAGCCCAACAGCCCCTCTACCAGCGCCTCCCACTCGGCTTCGAGCGTGGGGCGGTGAAATCCGCGTCCGGCGCGGCTGTACCAGTAGTCGGCATTCCATGCCTGGCCCTCTTTGCGGTGCAGATAGGCGTGAACCGCCATGCCCTCCGCGGTCTCAAGCTCGTCCACAAGCGCATGGGCGCGTGTCCAATCGCCTTTCGCGTCCCACCACAGCGCGGCCATCGGCACAGGCAGCCCGTGCGGAGGCTCTTCCAGACTCAAAGATGCGCGAAACTCCTCAAGTTGCATGCAACCCTTCTATCACGATCAGGCCCGCCGTCAAACGGTTATTACCCACAAACTTGTGTGATATGGATCACACTTTCTAGTCCTCTTCGCTGATAAAAAGAAATCATCGTCCGATAAGACATGCAGAGGGGTAGCCGGGGGGCTTGGGGGCCTGGGGGGATGGTCAAGGGGTTCCCAAACCATGCGCTGTCCGAGGGTCGAGCCATGCCTATTTGCCAAACAGAGTCTCCTGAGAGCGATGTTTGCAGCCCAGCGCCGAATGGCCGTATACTGAATTACGACCAAACCGGTCGTAGTTTCAGGTTGCGGCTTGTCCGGCCGCAAATGGGAGCAAGACAGTTGAGCGTGCTAAGCGAATTGAAGGTCGGCGAGAGCGGGGTGCTGGTCGCCCTCGATCTACCTGAGTCCGTGCAGAACCACTTGATGCACATGGGCTTTGTGCCCGATGCGCTGGTGAAGGCTCTGCGCCGCGCACCGGCCGGCGACCCCACCGTCTACCGCATAGACGGCATGGAGATTGCTCTGCGCCATGAGACCGCTGAATCCATTCGCGTACGTGCACCCGAGGTTGAAAGCGCAAATACGCTCCCAGAAGACGAGGAAGTTCAGGAGTTGACTGAGGCGGCGCGATGAGCGCTTGCTGCACACCTCCGCATTTTACGCCGCCCACGGCTCCGCCGCCTGACAGCGCGCTCAAGACCGTTGTGTTGATCGGGCCGCCCAACTCCGGCAAATCTACTCTTTTCAATCGCTTGACAGGCCTCCGCCAGAAGGTTGCCAACTACCCCGGTGTCACTGTCGAGCAACGCATGGGCGTGATGGCCGGCGTGGGCCGCGAAGACCTGACCCTGATCGATCTGCCCGGCATTTACTCGCTCTCTCCCTATTCTGAAGATGCCCGCGTCTCCATCGACGTGCTGCGCGGCACAATGCCCGGCACGCCCAAGCCCGACGCGGTGCTGCTTGTCCTCGATTCTCTGCATCTGAAGCGCCAGCTGATGCTGGCAGCGCCCGTGCTGGCGCTGGGCCTGCCCACTCTGGTTCTGCTCAATATGAGCGACCTGATGGAGTCCCGCGGCGGCCACATTGACCCGCTCAAATTGGCCCGCGAGCTGGGCGCACCGGTAGCACTGATCAGTGCCGTTCATGGAAGCGGCCTCGATGCCGTGCCGCTTTTTCTGCACCAGCAAACCAACCGCGAAGCGGCCAAGCCACTGGCGCTGCCTGTGATGGGCAACGCCGCCAGCGCGCACAGTTGGGCTGCCCAGGTTAGCAAAAACACCGGCTACCGCGCTCCGCTCTCGGTGGAGGGTACGCGCAAGATTGACAATATTCTGCTGCATCGCATCTGGGGGCCGCTGCTCTTTCTGGTTGTCGTCGTGGGAGTCTTCGAGGTGGTCTTTTCCATCGGCCAGCCGCTCTCCGACGGATTTGGCGACATCCTGGCCCGCATCGGCGGCCTGGCGCGCCCGTTTTTGCCCGCCGGATGGATTCAGTCCCTGGTGCTCGACGGCGCATGGAAGGGCGTCTCGTCGGTGCTGGTTTTTCTGCCGCAGATTCTGCTGCTGTTTCTTTTTATCGGGATTCTGGAAGACTCCGGCTACCTTTCCCGCGCCGCCCTCATCGCAGACCGTGTGATGCGGACCATCGGATTGAATGGCAAAGCCTTCATCCCGCTGCTCTCCGCCTATGCCTGCGCCATCCCGGCGATCATGGCCACGCGCACCATTGAGAACAAGCGCGACCGCTTCGCCACCATTCTGGTTACTCCCTTCATGACCTGCTCGGCGCGGCTGCCGGTTTATATGCTGCTGATTGCCGCATTCATTCCCAACATCGTCTACCTGCACGGATTTCTGGGACTGCGCACCATCGTCATGCTCAGCCTTTATCTGGCCGGCTTTGTGGGCGCAATGACCACCGCGTGGCTGCTCAAGAGCTCCATTCTCAAGTCAAGCGAAACGCCGTTTATCCTCGAGCTGCCGCAGTACCGCATGCCCACCGTGCGCTCCCTGGCCTTGCGCCTCATGGATCGCGCGCGCGTCTTCCTGCGCCAGGCCGGCACGGTCATCTTATGCGTAACACTGGCGCTGTGGGTGCTGGCTCACGTGCCAGTGATTCACACGCCGGGCGGCACTATCTCAGCGCCTGAGCTTGCCGATAGCGCGATTGGCCGCCTGGGCCACTTGATCGAGCCGGCCATCGCGCCTCTGGGCTTCAACTGGAAGATCGGCATCGGCCTCATCTCAAGCGTGCTGGCCCGCGAAGTCATGGTGAGCACCATGGGCACCCTTTACGGCGCAGACCCTGAAACCCAGTCCATGCACCTGCAAACCGCTTTGCACCACGATATGACCCTGGGCGGCGCACTGGCGCTGATGATCTTCTTTGCCTTCGCCATGCAGTGCACATCCACCATGGCCGTGGTCCGCCGCGAGACGAACAGTTGGAAGTGGCCGGCCGTGCAGTTCCTCTACATGCTGGCACTGGCCTGGGGCGCGGCTTTCGTCGTCAATCACGTGGTGATGGCGATCTTCGGCTAGCGAAATCTAGCGAGTCTTATCCGCCCTCTAACGCTTCACCTCAAGGTGCCGAAGCAGTCCGCTGACCGAGCAGTCAACCTTCTCGCTCTGCTGAGCGCTAGCTTCAATGAACTCGATGCCCGCCCGCGTCTCACGCTCCACGCGCCGAATGACTTCGATATAGCGGATCACGCCTGCCCGCCGCAGCGTTACGCCGCGCACGTTCAGGTCGACCTCCACCTGAGCGCCCACTTGTGCCGGAATGCCGATGCCGAACTCGACTCCGCATCCGCCCTCGCTTAGATCCAGCAAGACGCCCAGCACATCCGGCCCATACGGCTGAATCCGGATCACGGCGGTTCCCGGCCAGAACAAGCGCCGTACGCTCCTCCGGTCCGGCGGCCAGGCATGGGGGCGTGGTGGGATGCGTTCGAAGATCTGCGATTGAGCCATCGGTTCCCTCTCTGGCTTTATCGGAGGGTTCTCCGCTTCCAACCACCCTGTGCGGGAATGGGACAAACGCGGCTTCTCGCGGCTTTTATGAGAAACTGGAAGAGCAGAAGTTCTCTGGCGCTGCCGGGCACCCTTTGGGTGCTGCGCGCCTAAAATCTTGACCCAACCCGAATTTCATTCGGCCCGCTTGCGCCGTTAACCCGCTGCGGCCCGCATATAGGAACCAGAACCAGCATGATCAGCGTCAGCAATGTCACCATGCGCTACGGCGCGAAGGTACTCTTCGAAGATGTCAGCGTCGCTTTTATTCCCGGCCGCCGCTATGGCCTCACCGGTCCCAACGGCTCCGGCAAGTCTACGTTTATGAAGATCCTCACCGGCGAGCTCGACGCGCAAAAGGGCAACGTGGTTCGCCCGCGCAAGCTCGGCGTGTTGCGCCAGGATCAGTTTGCCTTCGACGCCTATCGCGTCATCGACACCGTCATCATGGGCAACAAGCCGCTCTGGGCAGCCATGGAAGAGCGCGATCGTATCTACGAGAAGCCCGAGCTGTCTGACGCCGACGGCATGAGGTTAGGCGAGCTGGAAGGCATCATCGGCGATGAGGACGGCTATACCGCCGAGTCCGACGCTGCCGTGCTGCTCGACGGCCTCGATATTCCCGAGGAAGTCCACGAGCGCAAGATGGGCGAGATCCAGGGCGGGCAAAAGATCCGCGTGCTGCTGGCGCAAGCCCTCTTTGGCAAGCCCGAAGCCCTGCTGCTCGACGAGCCCACCAACTACCTCGATCTCGATTCGATTCACTGGCTCCAGGACTTCCTGCACAGCTACGATGGCACGCTGATCGCCATCTCCCACGACCGGCACTTTCTCAACAGCGTCACCACCCACACTGCCGACATCGACTACCAGACCATCATTACCTACACCGGCGGCTACGACGATATGGTGATGGCCAAGACGCAGATTCGCTCCACGCTCGAGTCGCAAAACGCTCAGCGCGAAAAGAAGATCGCGCAACTCAATGACTTCATCGCACGCTTCGCTGCTGGAACACGCTCGTCTCAAGTTACGAGTAGACGCAAAGAAGTTGAGCGCCTGCAAACCAACGATCTGGCCCGCTCTAACATCGCCCGCCCCTACATCCGTTTCGACCAGATCCGCCCCAGCGGCAAGCACGTACTCGAGTTCAAGCACATCACCAAGATCTATGGTGAGCACACGGTCATCGACGGATTCACCGCCAACGTGATGCGCGGCGAGAGAATCTGCCTCATGGGCCGCAACGGCGCAGGCAAAACCACCCTGGTCAAGAGCCTGCTCAATAACTATCCCGGGCTTGCTGACAAGGATTTCCTCCTCGACTCCGGCGCGGTCTTCTGGGGCCACGAAGCCCAGATCGGTTACTTCCCCCAGGATGTGGGCGCAACCATCGAACACGGCCTCACCGTCGCCGAGTGGCTCCATCGCTGGAACCCCGCGGCCCATGTCGAAGAGATTCGCGGCATCCTCGGCCAGATGCTCTTCAGCGGCGAAGAGGGCGACAAGCAGACCAAGGCGCTCAGCGGCGGCGAACAAGCCCGCCTCGCCTTCTGCAAGCTCATACTCACCAAGCCCAACTTCCTCATCTTCGATGAGCCCACCAACCACTTAGATCTTGAAGCCATCAACGCCTTAAACATCGCCCTCCAGCGCTACGAAGGCACGGTGTTATTGGTAACTCACGACCACGACCTGATCGATGAAGTCGCAACAAGGCTATGGAACTTCAAAGAGGACGGCATCGAAGACTTCCAGGGCCCCTACGCCGAGTGGAAGGGCAAGCATAATTAATACCCTGACCGTGTGATTCGATCATTGCAAATTGTAGCGCCCTCCGGCAGGACAGTCTTTAGAGACGCGAGGCGGTTACGACAAGCCTCTCTGCTGCGGCTCCGCCATCGGTGATGCTATCGAGCGCATAGTCGGAGAAGAGTCCTCGGCGATGCCATCCTGCTGCACGGAGGAGTGCATCGATCCGTTGCAGATCGTAGCCCTCCAGCCGGAAGTCGATTTCATGGGAGCGATCTCTCCAGCGATAGATCCATCGGCAGATGATCGACCTCTGCTCTGCCTCCCAGCTATACGCCTCGTGCAGAGTGAAGCTTGTGAGCTGCGTGAGCCGTTCAAAGGAGCCAACCGTACGAATCCATTCGGCGTTGAATGTGTCCACGATCAGGACGCAACCTGGGCGAGCGATCTGCCTGCACTGTTGTAGAATTGCCAGTTCCTGTTCGTAGTTGAAGTATCCCAGCGAGGTATAGACTTTGAGGATGAAGCTGAAGCTGTCGGCGACAAACAACTCGCGCAGGAGGTGCATATCATGGTGCGCAACCAGCACGTTCGACAGTCCAGCGGCGGAGCGACCTGCATACCGAACCAAGGCAGGCGAGTAGTCCAGAGCCACGACCATAGGTGACAGCGCAGACAAGACCGGCAGAAAGCGTCCAGAGCCGCAGCCCAGATCCAGCACTGGTCCGGCAGCAGCGCCCATCTGCGCTGCCAGAAAGCCCCTTGCTGCGGGTGGAATCGGACGCGCAGCAAGGATCTCGACAAACTCGTCCGAGTAGTCCTTGAACATCTTGTCCTGCCACTCCGGTTGAGTCTGGGTCATGAGATCAGAACCTTTGTGAGTCCCGATTTAGCGGCCTCAGCATGCCATAGCTGCTCCAGCTTGCTGGACGCAGCTGGATCAAGCGTTCCCTCCGAATAAGCCGCGCCAAGATTCAGCGGAGTGGTGCATAAAAGACTTCCCGTGCGCAGGTTCACCTTATCCCAGTCGCAAAGAATCACTAGCCCGGCATGAATGGTTGAGAAGCGATCCGTAACGAAGGGATAAAGCTGTACTCCCGGTGGCTCAGTGCCTCCGTCCGGGCTGATGACCAGGATCAGTCGCGGTCCGGCAAGGTGACCCTCTACGTGATACCTGTGCACATAGGCAGGATTGCTGGCATTGGTCGTTTCAAAGCTCGCCGTAAGCTTTCCCGGCGGCATGGTTTTGGAGAAGTCTAAACGGCGATAACGCCATATCGGTGTTCCCGCGGTCTGTGTCAGCAGATAGTTGTGCCATACAGTACGAAGGGAAGAGAGAGCCTCCTCTGGCGCAGAGAGGGGCGATGTAATGGACTGTTCTATCAACTGACTGATGCGTTGCAGAATACTGTCATGATTGAAGCTGTTGAAGAGGATTCCAAAAGCCGTACCCAGCATGCTGCTACCAAAGGTCAGAATGAGTTTGGATAGAAATGCATTTTTAGGCTCCACCAGAAAGGCAACCAGGATCAGCAGAACCCCGACAAGCGCCGTGGCAGCCATGAAGAAGTACTGCTGGGACTTGATCAGCTTGAAGAGTCTCTCGCTGGATTTTGCCAAGGACATCCCCTTCCGCGCAATTATAGGAGGTGGAAGACAGCAGCACAAGCAGGATCCTCCGTCGGGTGGCCTAGGCCTGGATTTTCAGACCTTGGAATCCTCGAACCCCAACCCGCCCCCCTTCCTTCACGTAGTTTCACCACGGCAAAGAAGGGGGCCGGGAGCTGCAGGCCGGGGATTTGTCCCTGTGCAACCGCCACCATTCCGAGAACCGGCTCTATCCCGCGATGAAGATCAACGCTGAGAAGTCTTCGGAACCGCATGAGGGTTCGCGTTCCACGGCAGAACGACGGACGGGAGGCAATTAGGGCCTTCCGCGGTCGCCTTTAATACCCCTTGCGCCCTGCCCGGCGCATACGGAATGCCGGCTATCACAGCGTGGCCGTTCGCGTCAGTAGCCAGCGACTCGCTGGTTGCCGAACCCTCCGACTGCAACACCAACGGAATCTTGGCCTTTTCGGGAAATCCATTGACAATGATCAGGATAGATGCCGCGCCAGGCTGTCCAATTCTCACTTCAATCCTGCACCCCTGATCGTCGGCCTCCACAGGGTGGGGAACGAGAGTGCCGAAAATCTGTAACTGTCCATCCTTGCTGGATAAAAGAAATCGGATGGGCTCCGCGTTCTCCGTCACAGCCGTGATCGCGAGCTCATCGTCCGGGGCCTTGAATCTCGCATCCTCGGGCTTCGGCCTGTGAGTCATCAACAAACCTTGATTATTCGCGTAGATATCACGCGGATCGAAAACGCCATCCTTGTCCACCGGCCAGGATTCAAGACCAAATATCTTGTTTTCAGGAGCGCCTCCGGCAAACACGCGATAGCGCGCCGCAGAGCGGCCATCGGGCGTCGCCTGCTCGTCGATCTTCTCAAAGCGCAACTGCACTCCCGACGGATTCAAGAAATCCTGCCCCGAATCATCCCACACAACCTGACTATCCAGCACCTTTTTTAGCTCCGTTGAGAGGGCGGGCTGGCCGGGGAAGTGGAAGTATTTTAGGGCGCCCGGTCTCCTGGACTCTTGCCCGTAGGAGAAGAGCGTCGCGTGCAACAACACAAACAGCGACAGGCTCGCAATGAGGCGACTGGGGGAGGCCATCATGCGTATAGTGTCCGCTATTGCCCTTTCCAAACGCAACCCGGTTTTGAGGGGCGCTCCGAGCAAGTCCCAATCGACTGGCCCTGGCCGCCAAGCCCCGAGACCCTGATCGTCGACGAGCCAGCCAAACCCCTCGACCTCGAAGCCATCAATGCCCTGAACATCGCCCTCCAGCGCTACGAAGGCACGGTGTTGATAGTCGCCCACGACCACGACCTGATCGATGACGTCGCCACAGGGCTTTGGAACTTCAAAGACGCGGCATCGCAGACTTCCAAGGCCCTACGCCGAGTGGACGGGCAAGCGTAATTGGTTTTTTCTCGCTGAGGATGGCCAGGACCGGCGAGGTAGGCCGGGGATTCATCCCCGGCAATACGACGGCCTTTCGGGAACGGGGTTTTAACCCCTGAGGTTTGCTTTTCCTTCCGACTGCGATACCTCAGGGCCTAAAGGCCGCGTTCATTGTGCGTTTTATTGTCGGGGATAAATCCCCGACCTACCGCTCGAACCGGCCGGGCATCGGGTCCAGCCGGTCCGAAAACCGCGTATGCACAAACGGATAATCGACGAGCCCCCGCTTCCCAGGATTTGCTGCAATGTAGCCGAGCTGCCCCCAAAAATCCTCCCCGTCGCGAATCCGATGCTCATGGAATCCCACTTGCCATACTTCGCCGCGAAATTGCGCTCGCACCTCATGCGAAAACCCACCCTTGATGCATTGGGCGCAACGTTCAATTGTCTGGTTCGGCGCGGGAGTCAGCAAGATGTGCAGATGTTCCGGCATGACAACGAACCCATGCAGTTGGTAGCGCCCTTGATCCCGATAGTGAAAGAGCGTCTTGACTAGTAACTCGGCATTTTCCGTTCGAACGAACAGAGCGCGCCTTTGGTACGTCGCGGTAGTGAGCGCATAGGTTTCCATGGCAGGTTGAGAAAAGCATACCGCAGGGGATAAATCCCGGTCGATAACAGCGGCATTTGCGCCGGGGATGAATCCCCGGCCTACCGCCAATTTCTGCTCTGGAAGCCAAGCGCCGGGTATTCCAAGTCACGGGCCGGTGGCCCGCTCTAAACCCGCCTCAAACACGAGAAAGGGAGACCCAAGCGACACGCCACCTCAAAGTCCTGCCCTTCCAGTTTCCGGACCCGGAACCGGCGGTGCATCTACAGCCAAGCGCATTTCAGCAGCGGCGGCTTCGATTTCACTGTTGATCTCAGCGCCCAGAAGAAGCATCAGACCGGTGATATAAAACCAGGTCAGCAGAATAATCACTGCGCCAAGAGATCCGTAGACCACAGAATAGTTATCAAAGTAACGAAGGTAGGCGCGCAGGCCGAGAGAGGCCAGGAACCATCCGAGGAGGCCCAGGGCGCCACCAGGCGTGAACCAGTGCCAGCGGCGTTTCTTCAAATCCGGAGCCCAATAGTAGATGACGGCGAAGGATAGGTTGAGAAGAGCGGCTGCCATGGTTAGGCCTATCACTCTTGCCGCGACCGTTGCGGCTATGGCCAGATGAGGATCATAGAGGTCGAGCTGAGCCAGCGCGGCAAGATAGTCTCCACCCAACTGACAGGCAAGGCTTAAGCTGATGATGATCGTTAGAACGACAGTAAGGCCAATGGCGTGAAGTCGCGCTATGAAATAGGAACGCGAGTCCTCGATCTTGTACACGATATTGAGAGTGTCCTGGATAGCCGAAATGCCGATGGATGCAGACCAAACGGCGGCAACGAGTCCGAAGGTCGCCTTGCCCGAGGAGGCGGCAACTGTCGTCTGGTTAAAGGTATCGAGGACAGTGCCGAGGGCTGACCTGGGAATGACGAGCGCGAGATGATCCAGCAGCTTATCGTAAACCTGGTGCGCCGATCGAGCCACCAGGCCGAGAATCGAACTAGCGCAAAACAGAGTGGGAAAGACAGCGAACAAGAAGTAGAAGCCCAGCTCCGCGGCATGGCCGGGGAGACGATCGGCGTACACAGCTTTACCGATGCGCAAGGCTACCGTGCGGACGGGAACGCCTTGCAGGTTCCAAAGAGACTCAGGAGGAGATTGGGACACAATCTCCCAGATCCGCCGCTGACGGCTATCCAATCGCGGGTCCATGTTGGAACTCGCGCCGGAACTCACTTCTTTACGATCTCAACGCGACGGTTTTGTGAGCGGCCCAGCGCGGTGTCGTTGCTGCTTACTGGTTGGCTCGATCCGAATCCCTGGGTTGTCAGCCGTTTCGCATCCACGCCGGCGGTCACCATGTAAGCTTTGACGGAGATTGCGCGCTTTTCAGAGAGCGTCTGGTTGTGGGCGTCGCCGCCAACATTGTCTGTGTAGCCTTCGATGGCAAAGCTCCATGACGGCTCGGTGCGGGCAGCGGCAACCAGCGAATCCAGGGTAGGCTTGGATTCGTCCTTCAAGTGGTCGGAATCGGTATCGAACAGAATCCCGTAGAGCCGGGCGCGTCCTTCACTTTTGAGCTGTTGCTCTACCCCGTTGCCGGCCCCTGGCTTCCAGTGCGGACACGAGCCAATCTCCCTGGACACTCGTTTGCCGCGCCAATCCCCGGAGGGGCTCCCTTTTGCATTGCCCTCACCCCACCAGTACCCCGTAAACGACTGGCCGTCGTCGGAGAAGATCAACATGGCTGGGCCTCCATGCCGTGGACTGGGCATGTCGCCCTCGGTCCAGGTAAACCGAAGCACCCGGCCGTCGAATCCGCCGTTTTCAATCAGCCCGTTGTTGTGCTCATAGCAGCCGTTCACTGCGGCGCCGGTCTGCTGCATTCTGAAGTTTCCATAGTCGGATGAAAAAGTACCGGAGTTATCCGGCCGCACGTGCTTGCCGACTGGTTTGCCATAGGCGTAGACATCCATGATCTCCATGTACTTGGCATCGCCCCAATTGTTGAGCACCGTCAGCCGCAGATAGCGGCCGGTAGCCGGCGTCTTGAGCACGAACTTCTGATGGTCCTTGACCTTTGTCAGTGTCGGTGCGGCGATCAGGGAGTACACTCCGTCCTTGCTGTCAGAGATCTCCACCTTCACATCCTTGGCTCCGCGCCCGGGATTCTCCACCTGCGCCGTATCGAAGGCCAGGCTGGTGATCTCGCTCTTATTCTCCAACTCAAATACAAAGACCTTGGGCGTCAGGTCACCTGATTTGGTGGCCCAACCCGAGCCTGGAAGCTCGTCCAGCAGCGCCTCAGGCGACCAGTTGCCCGTGTCGGAGTAGGACGGCGGCGCTTCCACGACAAGCGCACCGGCGCCCCAGGAGAGCAGGTTGATCTCTTCCGTGCCGCTCTCGGCGAGGGCAGGCAACGTTGGCAGGAGCAACAAGATTGCGCAAAGAAGCGCAAGGCGAGCTGACATCTCGGTCTTTCTCATGAAATCCCCTTCGGAGAGAATCGAGTACAGGGTACGCTATTTCGTCTTCTATTGCGCTCGCTGAGCCCTGTGTCCTTTGCCCAACACCGCAAGAAACGCCAGACCACTGGCCAGCAGAACCAGACTGGCCGGTTCCGGCGTATCGCTCGACGGAAGGTCGAGGTCACCGATGGTCAGTTGGTCGGGGGCAGCGGGTGCACTCCCATCTGAAGCAGCGTTAAAGGCCGCGAAGGTGCCGGTCGGGGCTGACTGGAGGAACAAAGATTGCCATCCGCCGTCGGGAGAAAATGCATCCAGACCGCAGGAAGAGGCCGTAGCAGTCAGCGTTGCACCGGCGGTCCCGAACTGAAAACAGTCTGTGCCGCCAGCCTGGGTAAGCGTTGCCTGGGTAAACGTGAGGCCACCCTCCTGGAACGGAGCAATGGCAAAGGCCCCTGACGTGTTGAGAGGGGTCAGCTCCAGAAACGAGAAGCTGTACGGGGTCGGGCCGTCGCTTGAGAACGTGTATTGGACTGCCGAAACGGTCTGGATCGTGAGTTGGTTGGGGGCAGCGGGCGCGCTCCCACTCGAAGCTGCGTTAAAGGCAGTGAAGGTGCCGATCCCAGTTGCCCCAAAGAATAAGGACTGCCATCCGCCGTCCGGAGCCAATGCATCCAGGCCGCACGAGGAGGCCGTGGCTGTCAGCGTTGCACCGGCGGTGCCGAACTGGAAACAGTCGGTGCCGCCAGCCTGGGTAAGCGTCGCCTGGGTAAACGTGAGTCCGTCCTCCTGGAACGGCGCAATAGCGAAGGCGCCCGATGTGTTCAGGGGGTTCAGTTCCAGCACCGAGAAGCTGTACGGAGTTGGGCCGGTGTTGGCAAAGGTATACAGAGTTGCCGCGTGCGCGAGCGCAGCGCTAAGCACCAGGCCCATGATCACCAGCACAGATTTGGGATGAACACAGCGAACGCCGGGCGCCAGAATGCGCCAAAGCAAAATTATCATGTCAACTGACCTCTCAGCAGGGAAGTGAACTTTTCGTCCTCTAGAGTACGATATCGGAAATCGCCGCGAATTTGCCTTCCGGCTTGCAGGATTCCTCGATCATTGCGCCAAAACCTGCAACTCTTTTCCATTGACCGAACATGACCTCTCATTGCCGCCCTAAGGCAGTGCGCTTCGGATCGCCAGATTCAATCCCACCATCAGAACTGCCGAGGCGGGGATGACCAGCAGAGCCTTCTTCAGCCGTGCCGGGTCGCCGCCGGCAATGGCGCCGATGATGCGCGAGCTGACGGCCAGGCCAATCCATCCGCAGGTGATGACGAAGCCGATGGCCGTGCCCGTCATGCGCGGAAAGGCATCGCCGACGATAGCCAGCGTTGTGGGAAAGACCGGAGCCATGGAGATTCCGGCGACGAAGACCAGAACAAAAGCCGCGTTGGGTTTGTTGGTGCGCAGCATGAGAAAGGTGGTAACCGCCATCGCGGCAGACGCGGCCAGTGTGACATCGATGGCCCGCGCATGCATCAAGATGGGGGAGACGCCAACGCGGCCGATGAGCAGGCCGAGGGCGAATCCCAGCGAGAGGATGTTGAGCGCGCGCGACTCCGGAATTCCCTGTGCAATGAGGTGGCGCGGCAGCCAATTCCACACCCCAACCTCACAGGTGATGTAGAGGAAGAGGAAAAGCCCGAGCAGAAAGAGCAATGGCCGGCCGAGAACAGGCCCCGCATCGGCTAAGAGGAATCCCGCCGCGCCTGTGGGCGCGGGCATGCGCGTGACGGCCTGGACGGCAACCGCAACCACGGTGAGCGAGGCAACCGTGTAGCAGAGGCGGACCCAGTTGCTCTTGAAGAGATTGGCTGAGACGAAGGGCGTGGCCAGGCCGCCCAGGCCGAAAAAGAGGTTGACGAGGTTCAGCGCAGTGGCGCGATGCGCCTCGCCGATGTCGCTCACCAGCGCATTTGCGCCCGTCACCACAATGCCGCCGCCCACCCCGAGCAGAAACAACAGGAAGAGAATGCTGCGGAAACCCGGTGAGCGCGGCAGGGCATAGAGCGCGATGGCGATGAGGGCAAGCCCAAGGATGAGGCCGAGCTTTTTGCCTTCGCTGTCGAGCAGCGGCCCCACTCCAACCGAGGCGATAATCAGTCCCAGCGCCTGCACAAAGGCGATGGTGCCATTCTGCGTCGGGGTAAGGTGGAACCGATCCGACAGGTTGGGCAGGATGGTGCCCAGCATGGCGGCAATCATTCCGTAAACGAAGATGGCGACGATAGCGGCAAAGATCAACATGCGGCGGCCTTTCTATCCCTTGCCGGCTGAAATGCCGGAGACTGCGGAACCTGCGCTCGAAGCCGAGTGGGAGACGCTAGTGGAAGGCTGCTGGCGTAGGCTTCTAGGTTGGTGTTCGGCTAAACATCGTCCCAGCGTTTTTCGGCCCAGGTAGCCAGAATTTCCTCTCGTTCGTCTATAGAATCAAAAGTCCAGTCTTCCACAGCGCACACTTCATCGATCATTCGAAGGTGATGCTGCTCGTAGATCTGTTTCTTTTCGCTGAATGGACGAGCTTGCGCTTGCGCATTTAACGGCTGGGGCAAAAGGAGGAGATTCCCTATACGATGCACGTTTGCATCCAATGCTTTTTGACTAAAGGGTGATTTCCCGGTCTTGCCCTTCCACCCCGCACCCGGAGTTTGCGGGAATATATGCTCCAGCGAGTCCGTGGCACGTATGCGCCATATCTGGCTCCGCTCGTGCTCATCCAGGGTTGCGTTTTGCCCTCCGGCTCGCGCCAGAGACTCCTCGTAATTCCAAAGGATATATCTACAAACCTCTGGCGACTCCCAATAGAGATCCGCCCACCGCAGGCCATCTTCTACGGCCTCTTTTATGGAATATTCTGCTCCGAGTTCTCGCAACGATTTCATTATCTGATTAAAAGACTGATAGTTTGGATCGCCTTTCACAATCCTTGAAGCTAAACGAACATAGTCTCCTACCTTTGTCCTTGAGTCCTTTTGCAAAAGGCCGAATATTCGAAATGTTACTCTCTCCCACTGGTCTAGAAGCTTCAACCGCTCCGCCTCGGAAACGCCCGTTGCCAGATGCAATGCCACCGCCAGCACGCGCGCGTGAAGAATATCTGTGACGACCTCAAGCTGGGCTTGGCGATATATCTTTGTCAGCAATTTGGCGATTTGCAATAATCGCTTGGTGATTCGCTCTGGGTCCGCCGAGGTAGTGCAAGCAGCAATTAGAACATCGAGAGACTCATCTGCTGGCCGCGGCCGGCCTTGCTCGGAACCATAGAAAAGCGTTGCAGTAACTCTGAGTACCTCGTCGCCATGCACATCTTCCTCTGCAAGTTCTCTATATATCTGACCCCACAGATTCTGCAAATCGTCTATCGCAGCCTGTGCAACTGTGGTGTTTGCGCTCAATTCAAAGGAACGGCCCATGAGTGTACTTTTCGTCTTGTCCAGCCAGTCGACTGCCAGTCCACGGCTATTGAGAACCTCAAATAGCGTGTACACTGCGCGTGCGTCAACTGTATCGAACACTACAAAACCTAACCTATGCAGCACGAGCCTCATCAGCTCGGTTAGCGGCCTTTTAGTCTGCCAATCCTTTACAAACTTTGCGCAATCTTGGATTCCAGAAACGAGATTGAGATCGGACTTAAGCTTCAGATCCTTCTTGTTGGCTTTCTCTCCGTCCCTGATGAAGCTGTTAAATAGATCGGCATTAACATTGTTCGTTTGAAGGAGTATTAGGTTCTTGTCTCGCTTGACAAGAATGCTTGCAAGTTCTGTTCGGTCATACGAGTCCTCTGGGAGGGCAATCTCGATGCACTTCAGCAGCACGATAAGTGTAGTAAGCCTCTGCTGCCCATCGACAATATCATGCACTGCGTATTCGGCGGGTCCAATCGCCTTTGTTTCGCCTGTGCGGTTGCAAACGATAGTTGCCATAAAGTGGTGCTGGTCTGAATCGCTTGCTGAGAGCTTTTCGATGTCTGAGAATAGATCCTCGCGCTGCCTGTGTTGCCAGCTGTAAAAACGCTGATAGGCCGGAATCCTGAAGACTCGGTCAGCGAAAAGCTTCTGGAGGTTTGCATAACGTGGCTCAATCATGTCAGAGAATTCTAAGCGGTCCATGCGAGGGTGTCCAATTCCTGAACTACGGGCTTTGCGGAAACAACAAAAGCGTTTGCCTCGTTTGCTTAAGCCCATTTATTGTAAGCATTTACGGCATGACTGAAGTCGTACCTTGGCACAAAGCTGGAGTTCATTAGCAGTCTGTGCAGCCATGCCGGCCAAATCGGCGCCCGATTCATCGATTGTTTACGCAAATCCAAGTGCAGGATATGGGATTTTGTACCCGCCCTGTGTCTCACATCACAGCCTCCGCACCCCCCTCTCAGTCGAAACTTGTATAGCGGCTGTGTCGCGTCTGGCCGCACTATGAGGCAAAGCGAATGAGTGAACAGAAAATGGTTATTTTGGATGGGAACGAGGCAGCCGCTTCGGTAGCCTATCGTCTCTCGGAAGTCGTCGCCATCTACCCCATTACCCCGTCGTCGCCGATGGCGGAGTGGGCGGATCAGTGGCGCTCGGAGGGGAAAAAGAATCTTTGGGGCGCGTTGCCCATTGTGGAAGAACTTCAGAGCGAAGGCGGCGCGGCTGGCGCGCTGCACGGCGCGTTGCAGGCTGGGGCCTTCGGCACCACGTTCACGGCCTCGCAGGGCTTGCTGCTGATGATTCCCAATATGTTCAAGATTGCCGGTGAGCTGACCCCGGCCACCATGCATGTGACGGCCCGCACCCTGGCTACCCATGCGCTTTCGATCTTCGGCGACCACTCCGACGTGATGGCATGCCGTACGACCGGCTGGGCCATGCTGGCCTCGAATTCCGTGCAGGAGGTTCACGATCTGGCTCTGGTGGCGCAGATCGCCACGCTCGAATCCCGCATTCCGTTCATTCATTTCTTCGACGGTTTCCGCACCTCGCACGAAGTGGGCAAGATTCTGCCCATCGGCGACGAGACCCTTCGCGCGCTCGTGGATGACAAGTTCATCATTCAGTACCGACAGAATGCGCTCAGTCCGGATCGCCCGATCATTCGCGGCACGGCGCAGAATCCCGATGTCTTCTTCCAGGCGCGCGAGGCCTGCACGCCGTTCCATGCCGCGGTTCCGGGCATCGTGCAGTCGGTGATGGACCGCTTTGCCGCTCAGACCGGCCGCGCCTATCACTTGTTCGATTACTACGGCGCGCCCGATGCGGAGCGCGTGATCGTGCTGATGGGCTCCGGCGCGGAAGCGGCCGAAGAGGCCGTGGATCTGCTGGCCAAGCAAGGCGAAAAAATCGGCATGGTCAAGGTCCGGCTGTTCATGCCCTTCGATAGCAAGGCTTTCTTGTCCGCAATGCCTGCGACCGTGAAGTCGATTGCAGTGCTGGATCGCACCAAGGAACCAGGCGCATGTGGCGAGCCGCTTTACCAGAATATTGTGACCGTGCTGGCCGAGAATGCGGCCACTCTGCCGTTTGCCGCCAAGCCAACGGTAGTTGGCGGTCGCTACGGGCTTTCATCCAAGGAGTTCACGCCGGCCATGGTCAAGGGCATCTTTGACGAGCTGACCAAGCCTGCGCCGAAGAATCACTTCACCATCGGCATCGACGACGATGTAAGCCACAGCAGCCTCACGTACGACCCTGCGTTCTCAACCGAAGATCCGAAGACGGTGCGGGCGCTGTTTTATGGCCTCGGTTCCGACGGCACGGTGGGCGCCAACAAGAACTCGATCAAGATCATCGGCGACAACACGCCCAACTATGCGCAAGGCTACTTCGTATACGACTCGAAGAAGTCGGGGTCGATGACCACCTCACATCTTCGTTTTGGGCCCAACCCCATCCGTTCAAGCTATCTGATTACGCGCGCCAGCTTTGTGGCCTGCCACAACTTCAGCTTCCTTGAGAAGATGAACGTGGTGGAAGCGGCCATGCCCGGCGCGGTCTTCCTGCTGAATTCGCCTTATCCGGCGGCCGAGGTCTGGGAACATCTGCCCAAGACCACGCAGCAAGAGATGCTGCAAAAGAAGATTGAGTTTTATGTGATCGACGGCAACAAGGTGGCGCGCGATGCCGGCATGGGCACGCGCATCAATACCATCATGCAGGCCTGCTTCTTTGCCATCAGTGGCGTGCTGCCGCGCGAGGAAGCGATTGCGCAGATCAAGAAGGCCATCAAGAAGACCTATGGCAAGCGCGGCGACGCGGTAGTGGCCAAGAATTTTGCCGCCGTAGATCATGCGCTGGCTCATCTTGAAAAGGTCGAGCTGCCTGCTGCTTCTTCGTCTGATTTCGATCTGATTCCGTCCATCTCCGGCAACGCGCCTGAGTTTGTCCGCAATGTTCTCGGCCAGATTGCCGCGGGACACGGCGACCTGCTTCCCGTCAGCGCCCTTCCGGCCGGCGGAGCATTCCCGACCGGTACCGCGCAGTGGGAGAAGCGGAACATTGCGCAATTCATTCCGGTGTGGGACAAGGATCTCTGCATCCAGTGCGGCAAGTGCGTCATGGTTTGCCCCCATGCGGTAATTCGTTCAAAAGTTTACTCGCCCGATCTCGCGGATAAGGCGCCAGCGACCTTCCAGTGGGCCAAGCCTAAGTGGAAGGGCATGGAGCAGGAGCGCTACACGTTGCAGGTGGCTCCCGAAGATTGCACGGGTTGCGCGGTCTGCGTGGAAATCTGCCCGGTAAAGAGCAAGAGCGATGCCAGCCACAAGGCCATCAACATGGCGCCTCAGGCGCCGCTGCGCGAAGCCGAGCGCGACAACTGGGAGTTCTTCCTGGGGTTGCCCGAGGTAGACCGCGCCAAGCTGTCGCATACGCAGGTCAAGGACATTCAACTCTTGCAGCCGCTCTTCGAGTTTTCGGGCGCTTGCTCGGGCTGCGGCGAGACGGCATACATCAAGCTGCTCACACAGCTTTTTGGCGACCGGCTTTATATCGCCAACGCCACGGGTTGCTCGTCGATCTATGGCGGCAACCTGCCCACCACGCCCTACACCAGCAACCCACAGGGCCGTGGACCCACCTGGGCCAACTCGCTGTTTGAAGACAACGCCGAGTTTGGCTTCGGCATGAGAATCGCACTCGACCAGCAGAAGATCTTTGCCGAGACTCTGGTAACGCGGCTGGCCTCGGAGATTGGAGTTGAGCTAGTCGCGGACCTGCTCGGCGCTTCGCAAAAGACTGAAACCGAGATCAACCAGCAGCGGGAGCGCGTGCTGACGCTGCGCGCGCGGCTGGCCGGCAACGAATCTTCCGATGCGCGCAACCTGCTGGCCATTGTCGACTCGCTGGTTCGCAAGAGCGTGTGGATTCTGGGCGGCGACGGCTGGGCGTACGATATCGGTTTCGGCGGCCTGGACCACGTGCTCGGATCCGGCAAGAACGTGAATGTGCTGGTGCTGGACACAGAGGTGTACTCGAACACCGGCGGCCAGATGTCCAAGTCCACGCCGCGCGGCGCGGTGGCCAAGTTTGCCGCCAGCGGCAAGAGCAACAGCAAGAAGGATCTGGCCATGGAAGCCGTCAGCTACGGTTCCGTTTACGTGGCCAGGGTGGCGCTGGGCGGCAACGACAGCCACGTGGTCAAGGCCTTCCAGGAGGCCGAAGCCCACGACGGGCCGTCGATCATCATCGCTTACTCCAGTTGCATTGCCCACGGTTACGACCTGGTGCATGGCCTTGAGCAGCAGAAGCTTGCTGTGCAGTCTGGCTACTGGCCGCTCATGCGCTATAACCCCGACCTGCGCGACTCAGGCAAGAACCCGTTCCAGCTCGACTCGAAGGCGCCGGCGATCCGCCTCAAGGAGTACACCTATCGCGAGGCGCGCTATACCATGCTGGCGCGGAGCAACCCCGATCTGGCTGCCAAGCTGCTCGTGGAAGCGCAGGACGACGTAGAGCGCCAATGGCGCGTCTACTCCGCTCGGGCCGCCATGCCGGGCCGGGGCGAGACGCCGCACATTGCGCCGCAAGAGAAGACTGAAGAGAAACTCGTATCTGTGGTTGACGGAGGCACCGAATGATCAATTTTTCAACGCAGTATCTTGGTTTGAAGCTGAGCGGTCCCGTCGTGGTGTCATCCACGCCGCTGTCTGAGAACATCGATAATGTTCGCCGCATGGAGGACGCTGGCGCCTCGGCAATTGTGCTGACGTCGCTCTTTGAGGAGCAGTTGGAGCTTGAATCGAAGGCGCTCGACGACGACCTCTCGCGCGGCACCGAGTCCTTTGCCGAGTCGCTTGGCTACCTGCCCGATCTGGACGACTATCGCATGACGCATGAGGTCTATCTCGAGCACCTGCGGCGCGCCAAGGAAGCGGTCCGAATTCCGATCCTGGGCAGCTTGAACGGCGCCACAACAGGCGGCTGGGTTCGCTTTGCCAGGGATATGGAGCAGGCGGGAGCCGACGCCATCGAGTTGAACACCTACGCGCTGGCGACAAGCCGCAGCCAGACTTCGTCTGAGCTTGAACTGCAGCTTCTCGATCTGGTGGCCGCGGTCACGGATGCCGTCAAGGTTCCGGTCTCGGTGAAGCTCTCGCGGTCGTTTACCAGCGTGCCGCATCTGGTGGCGCGGCTTGAGGATGTAGGGGCGAAGGGTGTGGTGCTCTTCAACCGCTTCTATCAGCCCGACTTCGACATCGAGACCCTGGAAGTGCGGCCCACGCTGCACTTCTCCACGCCGTCGGAGCTGCTGTCGCGCCTGCATTGGGCGGCCATTCTCTACGGCAACATCAACATCGACCTCGCCATTACCGGCGGCGTTCATTCGGCTGAAGACGTGCTCAAGTGCATCATGGCTGGGGCCGGCATCACCATGATGGCTTCAGCCCTGCACATCCATGGCATCGATCACATTGGCCGCGTGCTTACCGACCTGCGCTACTGGCTTGAGAAGCGCGAATACAGCTCACTGTGGGAGACGCGCGGCTGCCTCAGCCGGCGCTCCGTGCCCGATACCTCGCCCTTCGATCGCGGCAACTACATTAAGACGCTCAGCTCCTACAGCCTGCGTCAAACCGTGGCAGCGTTCTAGGAACTGGCTATCCGGCGTAACTCCCAGAGTCTCATGATGATCGAGACCTGGGTACCCAGTCCTTACCTATACGAGATGTGAACTGCCGTCCGGTCACCGTACGGGCGGTTTCGGTAGAGACGCGCGGTGGGCGCAAACTGAATGCCGTATAATTTTTCCCATGCCTCAGCATTCAGTCAAACTCACGAAGACACCCGAACTTGAAATCGGAAGCGCTGATATGGAATTTACCATCGACAGCGATGAAACTGGGAAGCTTGGAACACTCTTAATCAGCAAAGGCGGAATTGAATGGCGCCCCCACAAGAAGCAGAAGCGCCATCTTACCTGGGAGAGGTTCGACAAAATTATACGCAAACACTGGGGAGATTAGTGCTTCGGCGCACTCGGTCCGTCGGGTGTTCCATGCCTCGATCTTGAGCAGGGAATTGGCTAGGTCTCAGAATTGAGGCCCTAAGGTACCGGCGAATGGGACGGAGGAGGAACTGATATGACCGTACTGTCCTTCATTGAGTGGGCGAAGGCTCTGGGAGTGCCCCTTCTGGCTGTGGTCGTCTCAGGTGCGAGTGTTTGGGTTGTTTGTGTTTTTTCTAGATGGCAGGTGCGTATTGCACGCGAAAAGCTCCGCCACGATCTATATGACCGTCGATTTGCTATCTACGTGACTTTTCATGAGCTGCTTATAGCTATCTCTGAAAAAGATAATGCGGAGCCTGAGCTTCGAAAGGCGAATGCTGCTCGGGCGCATAGTCCGTTTTTGCTCGACGCCAGACTTGGCGTCTATCTGGAAGAGCTGCATAAAGAAGCTTTTCGCATCAATGCGACCAACAAGGATGTCCGTGACCCGAATCTTGGAACCCCTATTGAATGTGCTCAGAAATCCTCGGCACTCGGATCAGACAAGCTGAAGTTCGCTAATAGGACGACAGAACTGACCCGACAGTTTGAGAATTTCCTAGTGCTGGAGGACTACTCGAAGACACGCAAACGCAGAAATATCGCGGAGACTTTATGACCCGCTTAGTCCTAAAGGCAATCGCCGTTTTGGGAGTTGCGGCTTTCCTTCTTTCCGTGGCCATGCTCTACGTCGAACGAGAACAGAAAGTGTCCCCAATGGGAGAAGAGCCAAGAGCTACGAGGCCGTCCGCAACGGCAGATGCCGGCACGCACGTGGGACAAGAGCCGGGACCTTCAAAGCCATCAATTGCAACGGATGCCGAAACGCACGCTGGTAGGTGGGTTGGCGGCATGTATATGTTTCCCATTGGCCCTTGCACGATGATCGTCAAGGCGGCGGGCAGCTATTGGTACACACTTCCTCATGATGAGACTCGGTATTACAGTGATGACATCGATTCTGCTAAAGAATCTGCCAGTACGGCCTGTGATGATTGGTACGCAAACGAAATGGCCGGTCGGCTCCTAGTGCAGCGGGCAAATGAAGAACTGCAGAAGCGACATCCAACGCCCCACATGGCCGATTTAGGCAAGCCCTTATTCACTCGCGACGGTGCCCTTGTCTGTCCAAGTTGGGAGGCTCTGGAGTACGCATTTATGTCCCGTCTGGACGGTTGGAAGCGCACCAACGCGTTGTTGGGGGTGAAAGACCCGGTAGCCGCCTCTTTGAGCCCAAAGGTCGGACAGCCTGTGACTGCTGAGTTCTATGGTTGCACTATTTACAAAGACGGCATTCCCGTACAAATGAAGGCAACGGGTTGGACTGGTGCCGGCCCAGAAACGAGCGTCGGGTGGTTGGACCCAATGGGACTTAGGAATTGATCCCGATTGCCCATCCTTGTGATTATTTCATCGCAAGGATGGGAAGTATCGAGCATGAGCCGCTCATTTCCCGGACTACAAGTTCAGTTTTTAAGCAGACGCAAAACGGTCTCTTCGATCAGGCGGCAGGCAGCGGGAAGGGAGGCAGAGACGGCATCGCTGAATTGCTCACCGAGTTCCGTCGATCCGGCGCCGATGGTCAGAAGAAGAGCATTGCGGGGCAGGGAATTGTAGAGTTCCCGTGCCAGGGCGAGCAGCTCCGGCGCGCCTTGATGATGGGTGGCAAGTCCTTGCTTTGCCGAGGACGGCTCGACTGGGGCCAGCGCGACCGACCCCGGAGCGGAATCGACCGAGCAGTCGAGGAAGAGCACGGACTCGGCGCGGGCAATCTCTTCGGCGAGTTCGGGTGTCCATTGCTGGCGGGAAAGAACGCGGAGACCGGCTTCTGAGGCGAATCGTTTCTCAGCCCACTCAGCGAGCCACGGCCCGACGCCGTCGTCCCCGCGAAGCGTGTTGCCGCAGGCGAGAATGAGGCATCGGGCTTGAATGTTAGTCATCGATAATTCCGCCGCGTTGAAAGGGCACGGCTTTAGCCGTGCCGCATAAAGCGACCCAAAAATATGACTTTAGCCGCCGAGGGAAGGTTGGTTGATCAAGAACATTCCCTCAATGGCTAAAAGCCATACTACTATGAGATGTGTAGGTTTCCGGTTTGCCAGTGATACGTCCAATTCAAGAGCGCATCGGCGTGATGTGGGGTACATGTTTCGTTAGAGCTTGAAATGAATCAAACAGTGTTCTCTCAGTGTGAGGCTTTTTTCTCGCCACCTTCTGCGGCATAATCTTGAACCTTAGCCTGCAATATGCTTACTGTTCCATCTTGCAGAAGGAACTCGAAGTCGGCGACTTTGAGAGGCATTACTGGCTGAGTTCTGTAATAAAAGTGAACCGTGCAGTAGCCTTCCTTGCAAGTCAGCGTTGGTAAGAGGTGTTTTCTGGTAAGGGCGGGCAATTCAGATAACAAACCCGGAACTGTATAGCTCTTGAAGTGCTCTGCTGGTCCCGGAGAGTAGTGACTGTCCGCTAAGCTCGGAGCTTCATCAAGGATGGTTAGATAGGCGAGGCTAATGGCAAGCCAATCGATGGTTTCCGGTTGCCCAAATTTGGTTGTCTGTAAAATTGCATTCATTGCTGCACGATTATGCCGGTCGTCTTCGCCCCAGAAAAGTTGGCCTCCCTCTGAGAAAGGAAGGAGGCGTGCGTTTGTTGAACCGCGCGGCCGGATCAGGGCATAAGCGACGCCATCATCAATCATGGATGGCCTGTAAATTCGGAGAACTCGAGCTTCATTGAATGCAGATGCTTTTATCGAGTCACATTTCCACACAGGGAAATCGGGCAGAAGATCATAACTCTTTTCCAAGAAGACTTGTTCCGGCGCGTTCACAAATGCAATGTCCTCAGAGTTGCAAGGAACAGAAGTAGGCTGTTGTTCTAGATGCCATTCTAAAGAGCGCGAAGTTTGACTCCATAGAACAGGAACGGTTGCCAAGAGAATTGCCGTCAAGGCAAATCGACCCAGGTTGATGGGGGTAGTGGGCATTTACTCGTCCTCCGCAGTTTCGAGCGGCGTATTTCCTTGTGGCCGTCGGACCATCCTATTCAGAGCGCCGAATGCAGACCGCTCGTTAGCGAATGAGCCGGTCGACAACCTCGCCGTCGGCGTTGAGCAGCGTGACAGCTAGCGGCATCTGGCCGAAGGCGTGCGTGGAGCAGCTCAGGCACGGATCGAAGGTGCGGATCACTGCCTCAATGCGGTTGAGCGTGCCCTCGGTAAACTTGCCGTCCTTGACGTAGGCCTTCGCGGCCTGCAAAACACCCTTGTTCATCGCGTTGTTGTTCTGGCCGGTGGCGATGACGAGGTTGGCCCAAGTAATCAAGCCGTTCTCATCCACCTTGTAGTTGTGCATCAGCGTGCCGCGCGGAGCCTCGGCCTGGCCTGCGCCTTCAAGCCGGTTGACGCCAGCGGTGGCCCGTACATGTTTGTCGAGAATGAGCGGGTCGGTGAGGATGCGCTCAATCATCTCGATGCCGTAGAGAACCTCGATGAGCCGCGCGTGGTGATAGTGGAACGAGCTTTCGACCGGGCCCTTGCCCAGTTGCTTGAACTCCGCCAGTTCTTTCTCAGCCAGCGGCGTACCCATGGACTTGACGATGTTGAGCCGGGCGAGCGGGCCCACGCGATAGCTGCCATCGGGATAGCCGAGCGGCTTGTAATAGGCGAACTTTGTGTAGCTGTAGTTCTCGACCGCCTCGCCGATTTTCTGGCTGAAACCTTCGGCTGTGATGCCGTCGTCCAGGATCTTCCCCTGGGGGTCGATCATGCGCAGCGCGCCGTCAGTAAACTCGATGGACTCATCTTCGTTGATGAGGCTCATGTAGTTCGATGGGAAGTTGGCGAAGACTTCGATCTCCGGCGCAAAGCTGTCGGCGATCTGCTTGTAAGCGGCAAGCGCGAGGGCGATGTTGGCGTAGGCCTCGGGCAGCATGGCCAGAATCTCATCGCGCTTGGCGGGAGCCAATGGCTCGGTGACGCCGCCGGGCACAACCCATCCTGGATGGATGCGCTTGTTGCCGAGAAGTTCGATGATGTGCTGTCCGAAACGGCGCAGCGCGATGCCGGCGCGGCCCAGTTCGGGCTTCGTAGCCACAACGCCAAGGACATTGCGGGCCTTGGGGTCGGACTCCATGCCCAACAGCAGGTCGGGAGAGGCAAGATAGAAGAAGCTGAGCGCGTGGGACTGCACCATCTGGGCCAGATTCAACATGCGCCGCAGTTGCGCGGCGGTATGCGGAATGCGGACCGACATGATGGCTTCGCAGGCCTTGGCCGAGGCAATAAGGTGCGAGACCGGGCAAATGCCGCAGATGCGCGCCATCAGGCTGGGCATTTCATAGAACGGCCGGCCCTCAGAGAACTTCTCAAAGCCGCGCACTTGCGTGACGTGGAAGTGCGCGTCCGCAACCTCGCCGAGGTCGTTGAGTTGAATCGTGATTTTGCCGTGCCCTTCGAGGCGCGTAACGGGATCGATGGTGATGGTTTGGCTCATGGGTGAATCTCCGATGGGGTCCGGCTGGTTTCAAACTGGCTGAGGAGTAAAGGCAGCGAGTTAGCCCCCGCTTCGCGGGGATAGCGAGTTAGCAAGTTAGCGGCGGTCTGGCAGTACCGAGCTTGCGCGATTCGACGAAGCTGGCTGCGGGGATGAGCGTTTTTGGGCGGCACAGGCTCAGGCTCCAAAACGGGTGAGTGCTGGAATGTCCAGCGGTTCACCGGTAACCAGCGCGGTGAGCGCCGTGTGGAAAGTGTCAGCCGAAGGCGGGCAACCGGGCAGGAAGACGTCCACCTTGACGAACTCGTGAATAGGACGCACAACCCGGAGGAGTTTAGGCACAACGACGCAAGGGATCTGTTGCTGCGCGGAAGCGTTCTCGATGTATGCGCGATTGAGGATCGCTTCAGGGCCGATGGGGTTGCGCATCGACGGCACATTGCCCGCCACCGCGCAGTCGCCCATGGCGACCAGGAGTTTGGAGTGGGCGCGCACCTTCTTGATCTTCTTTTCGTCGTCCACGGAGGCCACGGCTCCCTCAACCAGAGCGATATCCACTTCGTCGGGAAACTCCTTGGCGTCGACGATGGGGCTGTAGACCACATCGACAAGCTCCGCCAACTCGATGAGCCGTTCGTCCATGTCAAGAAACGACATATGGCAGCCGGAACACCCGTCCAGCCAGACTGTCGCCAGTTTCAGTTTGCTCATTGCGCTCCCCTCATGAGGTTCAGGTAAGGCAGGAAATCTGGATACTTGGGGTGATCGGAGCCAACCTTGCTCTTGTCGAAGAGCGCTCCGGTGGGGCATACCTGCACACATTTGCCGCAGCGCGTGCAACTGGAGCTTCCCCAGGGATCGTGCAGATCGGTAATGACGATGGAGTTGATGCCGCGGCCCATCACGTCCCACACGTGCGCGCCTTCAATTTCGGCACATACCCGCACGCAGCGGGTGCAAAGGATGCAGCGGTTGTGGTCCACGGTAAACCGTTCGTGCGAGGCATCCACGGTCAGCTCGGGATTGCGATAGGGCAGGCTGATGTGGGTGAGACCCTGATCCTGAGCCAGCGATTGCAGCTCGCAGTGGCCGTTGGCCACGCACACGGAGCAGATATGGTTGCGCTCGGCAAAGAGCAACTCAAGGATCGTGCGGCGATGCTTCTGGAGCCGCTCAGTCTTGGTGCTCACCTCCATGCCCTCATACACAGTGGCTACGCAGGCGGGCAACAGCTTGTTGCTGCCTTTGATCTCCACCAGGCAAAGACGGCATGCGCCTACGTCGCTCAGGCCCTCGAGGTGGCAGAGCGTGGGAATATCGATGTCGTTCTCCCGCGCCACCTCCAGAATGGTCTGGCCAGAGCGGGCGCTGACTTCCTGCCCATCGATTTGAAGAGTTTTGACGCCCACATTTTCACTCATGCCAACACCTCTTTTTCAACGGCGGCAGGCGCGGGCGCTTCCATGGTACAGACCCCAGCCGGACAGCGCTTGTGAACGATGTGCTCGATGTACTCGTTCCTGAAGTACTTGAGCGTGCTCAGCACGGGATTGGGAGCCGTCATGCCCAGTCCGCACAGGCTGGTTTCCTTGATGGTGTCGCACAGGCCCACCAGCAAATCCAGATCTTCCATGGTTCCCTTGCCGGCGCAGAAGCGGCTCAGCAGGGTAAACATCTGGGCTGTGCCGGCGCGGCAGGGAATGCACTTGCCGCAGGACTCGGTCATGCAGAACTCGACGAAGAAGCGAGCGACGTTGACCATGCAGGAGGTGTCGTCCATGACGATCATGCCGCCCGAACCCATGATGGAGCCGAGCCGGACCAGCGCATCGTAGCTGACGCCTACATCGAGCATCTCAGCGGGAATGCAACCGCCCGAAGGACCGCCGGTCTGCACGGCCTTGAAGGTGTGCCCGCCGGGTACGCCACCGCCGATCACTTCAATGATCTCGCGCAGCTTGATGCCCATGGGCACTTCCACGAGGCCGGTATTGGCGATTTTGCCGGTGAGCGCGAAGACCTTGGTGCCCTTGCTTCTCTCCGAGCCCATGTTGGCAAACCACTTGCCGCCATTGCGGACAATGGGCGCGATGTTGGCATAGGTTTCAACGTTGTTGATGAGCGTTGGCTTGCCCCACAGGCCACTCACGGCCGGATACGGAGGCCGTGGCTTCGGCGTGCCGCGCCTGCCCTCAATGGAGGCAATCAGCGCCGTTTCCTCGCCGCAAACAAAGGCTCCCGCGCCCAGTCGAATCTCCACGTCGAAGCTGAAGGGTGTGTTGCAGATTCCGTTTCCAAGCAAACCCCGGCGTCGCGCATCGCGCAGCGCGGTGGTCAGCCGGGATACCGCAACCGGATACTCGGCCCTCACATAGATGTAGCCTTTGCTGGCTCCCACGGCATAGGCCGCGATGGCCATGCCCTCGATCACGCGATGCGGATCGCCTTCCATCACGCTGCGATCCATGAACGCGCCGGGGTCGCCCTCATCGCCGTTGCAGACCACATACTTCAGGTCGCCGCCGGCCTTGGCTACGGTACCCCACTTCAATCCGGTGGGATAACCGCCGCCGCCGCGTCCTCTTAGCCCGCTCTCCGTAATGCGATGGATCACGCCGCTCGGTGTCATCTCGGTCAACGCCGTCAACAGGGCCTTGTAGCCGTCGCGGGAGATATAGTCGTCAATCTTTTCCGGGTCGATGTGGCCGGCATTCTCCAGCACCACCCGTACTTGCTTATCAAAGTGTTCGTTCAAGTCGCACTGTAGCTCAGGCACGGGATCGCCGCCCAGGCTAGACACAATCGCTTCCGCGTTGCCGGCATTCACATGATGATAGAGGTGCTCTTCCGGATCGACACGCACCAGCGGACCGGAGGAGCAAGGCCCCATGCATCCAGTGCGGCGGACGAGAACGTTCTTGCCGGAGGCCTCAGCTGCTTTCACCAGAGCTTCCCGCAGCTTGTCCGCGCCCTGGCTCGCGCAAGCCAGGTCCATGCAAACGTTGACTTCAAAATCGTATTTGTCGTTCTCCTGGCAGACGCTTTTGGCGATCTGTTCGAGCTCTTCGATTGTCATTCCACAGCCCACCTTTCCAGATGCTCGAGCATCTGCTCCGCAGTGACCTCACCGGCCACTTCTCCGTCGCAAAGCACCACGGGCGCGCGGCTGCAAGCGCCCACGCAACGGGCCGTCATCAGGCTGATCTGTCCGTCCTTGGTCGTCTGCCCCTGAGGAATGCCCAGGCGCTTCTCGGCAGCGGCAACCAGTTTGTCAGATCCCTTGATGTAGCAGGCGGTGCCGGCGCACACGGTGATCGTGTGCTTGCCTGGAGGCTTCAGGCTGAAGTAGTGATAGAAGGTCACCACTCCATAGGCCTGGCTCAACGGCACACGCAGGGAGCGGGCCACAAACCGGATGGCGTCGTCGTCAAGGTAACCGAACGAGGACTGCACAGTGTGGAGCGTTTCAATCAGCGCGTGGCGGGCAAAACCATTCTTGCGCATGGTGCCGTTCACGATCTTCCATCGTTTGTCGTCGCTGGGCAGCGGCGGTGGTGTGAAAGCTGGCACGATTCCTCCGTTGGCGGACCAAAGCGTGCAGCGGTGAAGCTGGGGGCGCTTCGCTCCTTGTCTATCTTTTGTTGTACTTGCCGGAGTTGCTTTTCCTTCGTGATAGTGGTCACTGGTATGGAAGACGATCCCAAGCTGTGACACTGGGTTTCGTTCGGTTCGTTTCAGAAAGACCGCAAAACAAGAGCAGGGAAGCATTTGCCCTGTATACGGCTTTCCCATCGATGTCCTTTGGCAAACCCAGCCATTGCGGCCAGCGGCGGCGTCCTATCCCAGAGCGGGAAGAAGGTCCGAGATTCCGAAGAGAAAGATGATCCCGATGATGCAACTGTAAGCCGCGCCGGTCCATGCAATGGCGTGGTAGAAACGGGGGTGGTGGCCGCTGGCGCTGAAAGCGCCGCCCATGGACGCGGTCATCAGCGCATTCATGGCGATCAGGCCCACGGCAAAGGCCGTCAGGCCCAGGATTCCGCGTGAAGTGCCACCTAGATTCGCGGTGAGAAAAAAGAGCGCCAACTGGCTGGGAGTCTCAGCGCCCACGCCGTGCAGAACGCCGATGACAAAGACCGATTTTCCGTTGTACATCCACTGGAAACGCTCGGGCCGGGGAGCCTCCCGGTTCCAAAAGCGGCGGACACGCCAAGCCAGCCACAGCACGCCGTTGATGGCAATAGCAAGCCGGCTCTCAATGCGGCTATGCCTGTGGCCGTGCGCGTCTTTCCTCAGGATTCCCGCGACCACGCCGATGCCGAGCACGATCAGCGTCAGGCCGATCAGGCGCTCGGCCCAGTGGTCCAGGCCCTGCGGCAAACCGATGTGCATTTCAAGCACGGCGATGCCTAGCGCGGCCACGGTAAAGGCGTGCCCAAGAGCGTAGGTCATGCCCAAACGCAATCCGCTGCGCCAATTGCGCTGCACGGCCGTGATGTCGCTGATGGCCGCCAGGTGATCGTAGTCGAAGCCATGGCGCAGCCCCAGCAGCAGGCAGGAGCCCAGCGCGGCATCGAGTTTCCAGTCACCCAAAATGGAGGTCACGGAGCTTAGTATAGAGCAAAAATAGCATAACGGTCGCGGCCTACTTGGCGGGGCGAAGCTGGATCTGGTAGTCGCGGTAGTCGATGGTCACGACGGTGCGCCCCAGCAGAAAACTCTCGGACACGGCCCGCGCGTTCGTGGCCATCGCATAGCCATTGACATTGGCGTAGTGCCGCATCACCTGGGCCGGTCCAGTGAAAATCGAGGGACTTTGGCTTGCAGCTCCTTCCAGGCGCACGATCGAACCGTCCTTCGCGTCAACCAACAAGGTTCCTTCAATCAGATTGGGGGCCTTGTGCTTGGGCGTAATGGCCACGGCAAGGCAATCCCTGTCGTCGATCCGCTCAAGAACGCCATACTTCAGTTGCATCTCATAGTTGGCGGAGGTAATCCACGAGTGTTCCCGGTTGCCGGGCAGATTGATCTCTTTCTCGCGGTCGAGAATCGTAGCAAGCACATGGTTTTGAATAAATGTGGAGCCGGATTGGGAGAGGATGGTGTAACTCTTGCCGGTTTCTTCTTTGTATTCGGTCCTCACCGTCATTTCAGCCGCTGGATGGGTCTCATCGCTGCCCCGGTAGACGGCGTAGTACTCAAGGACGGTGTAGCCCGCAACGTGATCGACTCGTGCTTTCACGGCGGCGTCGACCAACTGAATGACTGAGGCCGAATTGGGCTGCTGGGCCGGCAGGGAGACGATTCCCAGGCATGCAAAGGCAATCGCCGCAACAACCGCCCGCACCACACCCCATTGACTTGCGTTCACCATGCCGAGGCTCTCCCATTGGCCTCTCTTCCAGAGTAAGGCCTTTCAGCACTTGGACGGCTGCGCTTAGAAAAGCGGGCAATGGGTCAGTTTCCGAGTAGCCGACGAACCGTCCCTAGTAATTTTCGGAGCTTGCCCGCCTATGCGACAGCCAACATACATCGATGTGATAACTAGAGAATCACGATTGACGCAGAGAATTGAATGATCGAAGATTGAGAATTACTACTTTGAATAAGAGAGTCGACCCGGAGAAGCTCCATGAAAAGCTTAATTGCGCTCTTGCTTATTGCGGTGTCCGCGTCTGCAACCGCTCAAACCGCCGACGCCATCTACAAACAGGCGTGCGGCCCAAAGGATGCCTCGTTCGTCGTGGAACAGGTTAAAGGGCAGCCGCCCGCGGCACCCGAGCCGGGCAAAGCCCTTGTGTACTTTATCCAGGAAGCCGGCCCCATTTTCGTCACGAGGGTCGGGCTGGACGGCGCATGGGTGGGAGTCATCCAGCGTGAATCCTACATCTTCGCCTCGATTGCACCCGGAGAGCATCATGCCTGTGCGGCCTCGCAGGACCGGAAACGTCCAGGGGCGGAGCTTGTCCATTTCACGGCGGAAGCAGGGGGAGTCTATTACTTTCTTGTCCGCGGCATCGTCGGAAATGCTGCAGGCTACTTCGCCACGATGATTTTCGGTGCTGCGGATCGCGACGAAGCGCTCTTCTTGATCGCCTCCGATCCCATGAGCGTTTCGAAGCCGAAACACTGATGTGAAACTTGCAGGCCAATGGCCCGGTCGCGTCGGCGTGGAGGCGCAATGAGGGTTCGCTGCGGCTATTTTGCAAGAGGATGTAGGACCTTTCACAGTGTGCTGTGCATGGATCACCGGCAATCCGGAAGCAACCCCATTTTTGGGAGTTGAGGAAGTGTAGACGATCCAACCGGAACTCGCATTCTCTTCCCCAAAATGCGGCCCATCTGGCATGATCGGTCAATGACATATCAATGGCCGGTTGGCGATCTCGACTGCGAGCGGCTGCTCGCTTATTGGCGGTGGCTGTGCCCGCAGCAAGTGACGCTGATCAACAGAAACGCATACGGGAACCTCTTCTTGCGCGATGAGGAAGGCAGGGTGTTCTGGCTCGACGTTGCTACCGGGAGCCTTTCACAGATCGCCGATTCCGAATCTCGCTTCCTCGCCTTATCTGAGGACGCGGACAAACTGGAGGAGTGGTTTGCAGAATCGGGTGCAAAAGATGCGGCTGAGCGAGGGTTGATTCCAGGGCCGACACAGTGCATCGGGTTCAGCGTACCCCTTGTTTTCGCGGAGAGCGCGTCTGGAAATAAGCCGTATATTGCGGATATTTACGACCACGTTGGTTTTCTTGGCGACCTTCATAAACAGATCGCGAAAACGCCTGACGGAACAAAAGTAAAGCTCATTATCAAATGATTGGCGCGCTGGTTTGGGGCGTTCCGGTCGGTTAACCGGCAAACCGGAAACTGGCCCACCGCCGAAAAATCACCCCGTCCCAGCAGGATGTTGAGGCCGGCAGGGCGCATCGGCGATCATGCGCTATGCTTGTTTGCGGTATGAGGCCTGCCCGTGACTGACCAAACCCAACCAATACGCGTGCGGCGCAAAGCGCTTGTCCGCGGCGTAGTGCAGGGCGTTGGGTTCAGACCGTTTGTCTACAGGCTGGCGCTGGAAGAGGGCTTGGCCGGGTTCATTGGCAACGATACGGATGGCGTGACGATCGAGATTGAGGGGCCGGCAGATCGTGTGGAAGCGTTTCTGGAGCGCTTGCGCGCCGAGGCTCCTCCGCTGGCCCGAATCGATTCCGTTGCTGCGAGTGAGTTGGCGACGACCGGCGATGCGGGCTTTCAGATCATTGCCAGCGAGGTTTTGGGCAGGGTGAGCACTGGGATTCCAGCGGATGCGGCGACTTGCCCAGACTGCCTGCGCGAGTTGCTTGACCCGGCCGACCGGCGCTACAGGTATCCATTTTTGAACTGCACCAACTGCGGGCCTCGGTTCACCATCACGCGCAGCATTCCCTACGACCGGCCACAGACCTCGATGGCTGGGTTCAAGATGTGTCCGGCTTGCCAGACGGAGTACGACGATCCGAGCAACCGGCGCTTCCATGCGCAGCCCAACGCGTGCTGGCAGTGCGGCCCTCGGGTCTGGCTGGAGCGTGCAAGTTCGAGTTTGGAGGAAGGCGGAGATGCATCGTGTCAGGACTCGGCTTCCCAACCCGCAGAAAAAATCAGCCCAAAAACCGCTTTGTATCAGGGTACGACTTCCCAGCCTTCTGAAAAAATCGGATCAGGAAGTGTTTTGTATCAGGGCACGACTTCAGTCGTGCCGCAAGAGTCTGAAAATAAACGGCGGGCTTTAGCCCCTGAGGAATGTTTTTCAGACACCACCCCTGCGCATTCTTCTTCTTTGAACGCAATGAACCGAACCATTGATCTGTTAGCCGCAGAAAAAATCATGGCCATCAAAGGCATCGGCGGCTTTCACCTGAGCGTCGATGCAACCAACGAGGCAGCGGTAATGCGGCTCAGAGAGCGCAAGCACCGCTATGGAAAACCGCTCGCGGTGATGGTCGCTAACCTCGAAGCAGCGCGAGAGATTTGCACGCTGACACCTGACGAAGAGGCATTGCTCACCACCGCGGCCCGTCCCATTGTGCTGGCGCGAAAAAGAGAAAACTCCGGCATAGCGGAAGCCGTAGCTCCCGGCATTCCATGGCTGGGAGTCTTTCTGCCCTACGCCCCGTTGCAGCATCTTCTCTTCGCCGATGGCCGGCTACACGCGCTGGTCATGACCTCCGCCAACCTGAGCGAAGAGCCCATCGCAATCGACAACGGCGAGGCACGCGCGCGCCTGGGAGCGATAGCCGATGCGTTTGTTATGCACGACCGCGAAATTTTGCAGCGGTGTGACGATTCTGTGGCCGCGGTCGTGGATGGAGCGCCGCAACTGATCCGCCGGGCAAGGGGGTATGTGCCGCTCGGGGTTGAGTTGTCTCTGGGGTCGCAACTGGAAGCGCCGCCGTTGCTGACCGTGGGCGGGCATTTGAAGAATGTCTTTGCGCTGGCGCGGGGTCGGTTTGTTTACCAGAGCCAGCACCTTGGCGATCTTGAAAACCTGACCGGCCTGGAGTTCTTCAACGAGTCGCTGCAACACCTGATGCGTACCTTCGAGATTGAGCCGGAGACTGTGGCGCACGATCTGCACCCTGGGTACCTCTCGACCGACTGGGCGAAACGGTGGGCGGGTGAGCGCGGATTGGGCCTGGTGGCCGTCCAGCATCACCATGCGCACGTGGCTGGGTGCATGGCCGAGCATGGCTTGCGGGGTCCGGTCATCGGCCTGGCGCTTGACGGCACCGGCTACGGGACCGACGGACGAATCTGGGGAGGGGAAGTGCTGATCACCCGCCTCGACAGTTTCGAGCGCTTTGCTCACCTGGAATATGTGCCCATGCCGGGCGGTGAGGCAGCGATCCGCGAGCCGTGGCGGATGGCGTTCGGAGCCCTGCGGGCAGCAGGCTTCGATCTGGAGTCAGCGGCTCGGCTTGTCGGAGCCGACGAAAAAGAAGCGCGGGTGCTGGACCGGATGATGGAGCGCGGGGTGAATGCGCCGCTGACCTCGAGTTTAGGCAGGCTCTTCGATGCGGCGGCGGCTTTGGTGCTGGGCAGGCGCGTGGTCGATTACGAGGCGCAGGCCGCCATCGAGTTGGAAGGCATGGCGCTCAATGAATTGGATGAAACTTACGATACAGCCGCAGATCGCTATGAAATGGAGTGGACAGCAGGGGATTGGCCCAAACGTGAGCCGATCAGGCTCGGGGCCGGGCCGCTATGGCAAGCGCTGGTGCGGGACTTGCAGTCGGGAGTAAGCAAGCCGAGCATTGCCGCGCGCTTTCATGCCGGCGTGGCCGTTAGCTTCGTAAAAGCGGCGGTAATGGCCCGGACGCCAACAGGTCTGAATCAAGTGGCGCTCAGCGGCGGCTGCATGCACAACCGGCGGCTGGCGCGGCTTTTGCGCACAGGATTAGAAAAGGAAGGATTCCAGGTCTTCCAGCATCGCCGCATCACCCCCGGCGATGGCGGGCTGAGCTACGGGCAAGCAGCGGTGGCTGCGGCTGTTCTGGCCAGGCGCAGCCAGGAAGCCTCAACCTGAGGTTCCAGAGATCAACGATCTCAATTCAGAAGATAGCGTTCTGCTGTCTTGTTGTTGTAGGCTGGCTCTGCATTCCAATTGGGTTAAGGGAGCGTAGAACGATGGACATCCACCCACCTTCGGGCCGCGTTGAGTCAGTGAAGGAGTTCCTGACGCACATTCTCATCGTGACGATCGGCATTCTGATTGCGCTGGGCCTTGAAGGCGTGCGCGAGAGCTGGCGGGAGCACAGCGAAGTGAGGGAGGCCCGAAACAGCTTTCAAGAAGAACTTGGCCGGGATTTGAAGCAGCTCAGCCAGGATCAGGAGAGCCTGCATCAGGCGGAATCTAATGTAACGGGAGATCCCCCGGCTCTGCCGGGGTGGCAGTAGCAGTTTGACATTTGCGGGAGTCCATCCAAGAAACTCCGAGAGGTGAGCCGCCAAGCACACTTCAAGGAGAATCCCGGATGGAC